>ENA-ORDP01000152-ORDP01000152.1-marine-sediment-metagenome-genome-assembly--contig:-NODE-152-length-46053-cov-11.515327_pt1 | contig 46053 bp, 48 predicted proteins | sample MGYA00248627_ERZ508539 | MGnify/ENA primary metagenome ERZ508539 (study PRJEB26208, sample SAMN05571518) | marine sediment metagenome | biome: deep sea; feature: Hydrothermal vent; material...
CCCTCCAGACCCAGGGAATGGGGGGACACCGTCATTTGGGTTGCGGCCTGTTTATTCCCCACCGAGGTATAGCGGAAATAACAGGGTGATCAGAATAGTGGCCGTAGGCCCTGGCGGGAGATTCACTCCTTAGGTCGCGCCAGTTGACTTTTAGTGCACAAATTTAGGAGTATGCGGAAAATTTTTCTGGAGGTAATGTAAAATGTCCTATGAGATTGATGGTAAAACTGTTGAAACCGATAAGAATGGTTACTTGGTCAATGTTGAAGACTGGTCAGAGGCGGTGGCCGAACTCATTGCTTTAGAAGAGGGGGTCGAGTTGTCTCAAGAACATTGGGACCTGGTCAACTTTTTACGTGATGAGTTTGTCAATAATGCGGGCAGTCAACCCAACACAAGAAACATCGTCAAGGCCATGTCGGCAAAATGGGGCCGGAAGATCGGACAGAAAGACATCTATGAGCTTTTCCCCAAAGACCCCTCGAAACAGGGTGGGCGTATAGCCGGCTTGCCTGAGTCGCGGCGTAAGGGCGGATACTAAGGGAGCCCGTGCCTTTTCAGACCCTGGTCACCGCCGAACAACTGGCGGCGCACCAAGACGACCCCCATTGGGTGATATTCGATTGCCGTTTCACCCTGACCGACCTGGATGCCGGGCGGCGGGCCTATACAAAGGCCCACATCGAAGGCTCACACTACGCCGATCTCGAGAAAGATTTGTCTTCCCCAGTCACGCCTGAAAGCGGACGGCACCCCTTGCCGGACCCACAGCAGCTTGTAGGGAAACTGTCTGCCTGGGGCGTGGACAATCAGTCACAAGTTGTGGTCTATGACGATGCCTTCGGTGCCATAGCCTGCCGCCTGTGGTGGTTACTACGTTGGTTAGGCCACCATAATGTGGCCCTACTGGACGGTGGCCTACCCAGGTGGACACGGGAGGGTTATGGGCTCACTTCAAGTGCTTCTGCATCCAGTCCTGCCCGATTTGAAGCACGGGTTGACGATGATCTTTGGGTGACATCGCAGTTTGTTGAGCAAGGTACTCAAGCGGAGGGGATTGTCCTGATCGACGCCCGGGCTGAAGAACGTTTTAACGGTGAGCGTGAGCCTCTTGATAAAGTGGCGGGTCATGTCCCCGGCGCCATCAATATTCCCTACGATGATAATCTGGCGTTTAGTGGCCAGTTACTTGAGGCCGAGGAGCTAAAAGAGGTGTATAGCGCGGCTATGGGGACAAAGGCAAGCCAGGATGTGGTGCACATGTGCGGCTCGGGGGTCACCGCCTGCCATAATATCCTGGCCATGGAATTGGCAGGACTCGGAGGTTCCAAGCTTTACGTGGGCTCCTGGAGTGAGTGGATAACGGATAAGCGGCGAAGCACTCTATCTCCGACTACATAGGGTGTTTCACCAGATTGTTCAACTGATCCAAGCCCGGTGTGTTGGAGGCCACTTCCTGGTTTTTCTTCACGCGTCGAGCCACCTTTCCGGCGGAGAGACGTCCATCTACAAACTTCATGCTTACCAAGGCCTGTCTAACCACCCCCAAGGTATTGGGATCCAGAACTTTTGATACGGTTACCAGCATAGTGTCTGATCCCTTAAAAGATTTAACAAATACACATAAACATCTGTGTATGCTATATATTTAGGACACTTCTATTAATCGATAATACCTTCTCCCTCCGGGAGAAGGTTAGAGCCTGCCCCGGACTCGATCCGGGGATGAGGGGATATTAAAATCAATAACTTATCTTTGTTTTATTCCCTCACCCTCTCCCAGAGGGAGCGGGTATTAATAGAAGTGCCCTTTACTCAATCATTGCATAAATCGCCCCGTGTTAGGGTGGGCACAAGTGCCCACCCTTGATTTCTCTTCCCCAAATTGTGAGGTTAACCAGTTACATTGCCACTATGAACTTTTTCAATCGAAGCATTGGTACATTATTATCGGTCATTTTTTGCTTATTTGTTATCGTGGGTGCGGCCTCGGCCGAACCGCCCAAGAACTATGATTTCAGGCGCTACGACGATGGTATGGCCATAGCCAAGGCAGAATCAAAACGCGTATTCATTTATTTTGGCCGTTATGGCTGTGGATGGTGCGAAAAGACCAATAAAGAGGCCTTCTCCAAGGAAGCGGTCAAGACTCGTTATAGCCAACATTATTCCCTAATTTATGTTGATGCCGAAAGCGGTCGTCGGCTAAGTTTGCCGAGCGGTGAACGCATTACCGAGCGTGAACTGGGTGTTAAATTCAAAGCCTTTGCTACACCCTTGTTTGCCTACCTTGAGCCCAATGGAAAATTGATTCTAAAAATATCGGGCCTGCAATCTGCGGCGGATCTGCTTCTATATGATCGCTATGTCCACGATGAAATATATAGAAAGATGGACTTTCGCGCCTACTTTTCAAGCCAACAAGGTGAATAAAGGCACTAAAATGGACAATTCGTACAGGTTAACGCGTTGCGCCCAATGGGTGCTTGGCGTTGTGCTCTTGCAATATGCATTATTGGGTAATGCCCAATCAAATGGGCAGACGTCTTGGACGTTCAGCAACAGTATCGCGGTGAGTAATTTAAGGCGTAGCAAGGTCTTCTATCATCTGGAGTCTTCCGGTCGAAAGAATATCGCGGCATCGGAAAAGTCTGTGGCGGTAGTATGGGAAGATAATCGAACCGGAAAGTCTGCCATATATTTTGCAACCAAGCCATTTGACAATAAGAAGTTTGATCCTCCCGTGCCTGTCAGCACAGGAAATGAGGCCGTAGAACCCAGCATGACTGCTTTTTCAGATGACCGCTACCTGCTGGCCTGGGAGCAGGATGGAAGCGTCTGGTCCAGGCTGGTGAAAGCGGGGAAACTGGGAACACCACTGAAGCTGGATGGTGGCCCAGGGGGCCAAGTCAGCGTGACATCCACAGATGGGAAGACGGCCTATGCGGTATGGTCGCAACGGGCCAGAGCGGGACAGCGTATCCTTATCGCACGGCTCTCTGCGGTGGGTCCAGACTTGGCTCTCGTATCATCTGATGCTAAAGAGATAGATCACTCTAACAAAGACAGAAAAAACCAGTTCTATCCCAGTGTTGCGGTTGCAAGGGTGGGTGTCGTGGTGGCATGGGAAGATCGTCGGGCAGGCCATACTCAGATATTGTATAGCTGTGCCGGAAAAAATCAGGCTTTCAGCCGACCGCTGGTGTTGAATGAGCAAGGCCCCAAGATTTCAAGTCAGTACGGAAGTGGAACGGGGGCAGCCCGGCCTAGTCTGGCGGCAGTAGGAGGCGGTGATATTGTTGCGGTGTGGTCAGATAAAAGAGATTTCAGGTCCGGATACGATGTATATTCTGCCTTTATTCGCGGTAGCGTGTGCCGCTTTGGACCCAACATTAAGGTTCAGGATGAGTTTGGTGCTGCCATTGCCCAGTGGCACCCCAGTGTGATCGGTGACGAGGCCAATCTAGTGGTGGCAGTATGGGGAGATGATCGCAACGAGAGTGCGGATATCTGGTTGTCCTGGATGAAAGGCGATGGATCGTGGAGCGACGATCTAGGGGTTCCTCCAGCATCGGGTGATGGTGATCAGTCTCACCCTGCAATGACGATTGATCACAGGGGTAAACTACACTTGGTGTGGGTCAGTCAGGACAGTCCATCGGCAGCCTCCCAGCTCCGTTACACTGAAACAGAGGCCAAACGTTGAATGTGCAGGGATATTTGCAGGCCCCAGAGTTTTTTGGGTAAAAGGCAAACTACAACCAATAAGATAACCCATAAATCTAATAGGTATTGCATAAATAAAATAACACCAGGGTAATTTCAATCTGGGTGAGAGTCGGGTAGAATATTAGTAATCACTTAATTACCAGAGTGGGAGTTGTTAGAGATGAACCAAACCTATTACGATCAGTTAGACAAGATGGAGAAGGCGGGTATCAACCGCGAATATATCGTAGGTTGGGCGACCGGTTTTTTACGTAGCCCTAAAGTAGAAGAACAGAGGATGACGGATGCCTATGATGCTGGTTTTAACGACGGCATGGACGGCAAGACCGACAGTTTTAAGAATTGGGCCAGTTAGCGGGACAGCACTGAAATTATTTGCAGAATAGTCGGCCTCGTCATATGAAAAGGGGTTACCCTTTTTAGGTATTCCAAGTAGTCATATGACATTCCGAGTGAAACGAGGAATCTGATCTGGTCCACTACTGCCTACTTCGCCAGGGAGGGCGCGATGGTCAGATCAAGGGCTTCACATCTCTAGATTTCGTGGCAATATAAACAGGATAAGATCCCTCGGTCTATGCCTCGGGATGACAGACCCCGCCCCTCATATCTGTTCCCCCTCAGCCCGCTTTTTCCACTTCTGGGCCTCCTCAGGGTCCTTTTCAACACCTTGGCCGGTTTCGTACATATTGGCCAATATCATTTGTGAGCCTACCAATCCCTGCTCAGCGGCCAAACGAAACCACTTAACGGCTTCGGCCTCGTTCTTATTCACGCATTCTCCATGCAGGCACATAAAACCGAGGCCATGCTGGGCGATGGGATGGCCCTGTTCGGCGGCGGCACGCATCCATTTATAGGCGTACAGATCATTTTTTACAAATCCAAGTCCGTTCTGATAAATAATAGCGAGCCGGTGTTGGGCCTCGGCATTACCCTGATCGGCGAGAGGTGATAAAAGTTGTATGGCACGGGAAAATTCCTTTGCCTCGAAGGCAGCAAGTCCGCTGGCAAGCTGGATATCGATTTCAGGCATTAGCGTTTTCTCCAATAATGTTTTCTAGCGCCAGAGGTGATAGCTCGCAAAGATAGTCTTTTAGCCGCTGTAAATGGTTGGCGTCATCAGCTAAATAAAAACCTAATCCCTTCTTGCCCGTTTCCAGCCAATGATCGCGGCCTGTATTAACGACAACTTGTAAAGGTTCTAAGTCGCCTGACCTATACCACAGGTTATAGGCGGTCTGGGCGGCAGGAAACAGGGCCTGACGCATGCCGTTAAAATTCGCGAAGTAAAGGTGCAATCCAGAGCATCCCCTGTCTGTCAATAAAAAGGGCAGGGTAACGAAACAGTCTGCCAGGTGATCTCGTAACGCACGCGCCACCAGGGCGGCCCTGGAGCGGGGAATCTCACCGAGCATGCTCTCCCAAGCGGGCCCAAGGTGCCTGCCGGCCAGGACCTCTCCCATTTCATGTTGAATGGCAATCTCGGTCTGCACATCGGTAAGCAGATCCAGGGTAGTGCCGGTACCCACCGCATCATCATGGCAAGCCAAGGCTCGACCGATGGGGTTATCCGGTTTTTTGTTCCAGCGCCATTCGTCGATCTTTTCCCACAGATAGCGCCTCACCGCATCTTGGCGTACAAATATCGTGGTATCGAGCATCATCGCAGGTGGAGCCACCAGGTCCCGGGCGTACTCACAGGAAGATATAAGCACCTGGACGCCGCCTCGGTGTTCTTGTTTGATAAGATCGCCAAGAAAAAAGTGTGGTTTGTTGAATTCACCATAACCGCTGCTATAGACGTACCCCAAGGGCAGAAGTTGCTTATTTACAGATGTGGGGTCAAAGGGATCGATACAGTCCTGGCCCAAGGGCAGGGGGAGATAGGGATCAGTTTCAATATCTTCCCAACATTTCTCTCTGCGTACTAACCAATCACCTACTTGCCGTGAGGGCAGGTTGTCAGAGAGAGGTATCTCATTCTCCCAGCGATAATACTCCCGCATCTTCAGGAGGAAGATACACATGGAATAATTCCCGGCGAATTTGGCGTCTGAGATGTGGCAATTGGTCTGGATCGTGTTGATCAACCGCCCCAGATTCAGTGCGTCACCGGATACGTTAATGTGGTCCATATACATATATTTAGCACGAGTTCGAGAGTTGGGCCACTTTATTAACATAGTTGTCGAATAATTCGATCCATAAATAAAAGTATATGGCCTATCCTGCACGTTCATGTTGTAGAATATATCCATGGCTGTCCGTATTAAATCAAAATGGCACCACACAAAGCGTAAGGGCAATCTGCGCGGTGGACGCAAAAAGACCTTAGAAGATAGAGCCAATGTGCTTGCCCACAATATCTGGAAGATTGCCTTTGCAAGCTACAAGCATTTAGAAGAAGAAAAGTTTAAATTTGACACCGGTCCGCAAATCACTTTAGCACTGACGGAAATTGTGGCCTTCCTGATACAGGTGGCTGATCGAACAGTCTTTGGGCAAATCAATGAAGAGGACCGTAAGACTATGGTCGAGGTGCTGGGGAAGCAATTGGCAGCAACCATTGACGACAATCTGACTGAACTCTTGGGTGCCGGCGACTATCGTAAGTCTTTTATCGACACCCTCAACCAGCGCTTTCAAAGTTACGCCCAATGCGCCTATGGCGACGAGGGTCCCGAATATAGTTTCTTACGGCTATTTGGCGATAGCCTGGCCCAGGCCATGGCTGCTGCCAACAATAAGTGGGTGGTGGAGTATGTGATGGAAATTGAGGCGCCGTTAGCATTAAAATTATTGTACAAAACAGTGGCCGAGGTGCTAGGTGTTAAGGCGCCTCAATTATCCTGATGGATTCCTTGAATCTGCTCAAGGGTATTAATGTTTAAAAAAGCGCTGGACTGATCTGAGAAATCTACCACTTGGTGGTTAAGACCCAGCATGAATTGTTCGACACGCCGCTGACCTGCGTCTAAATAGGCATCGATTTTTAGGCCTAGTGTGCTACTGAGTAAGCAAAATAGCGGCTGTGGTCTTTTACCATCGTGTGCCAGGATGCATTCAGTCTCGCCGACAATCCAGCCTTGGCAAAGGCGCTCACATAGATCCAAGGGCAGTTGTGGGGCGTCGCAGGGACAGACGAGTAAATAGTCGCCTAGGGGGGTCTGCATGGCGCTGGCCACGCCTGCCAAGGGTCCCCACTGCCTGTGTTTTTGGTCAGGAACAACGGTGTCACCATAGTGCAGGTAGTGCTCTCGATTTCGGTTGGCGCTAATCAGGACTCTCTCCACTTGCGGCTGTATTCGAGACAACACATGTTCGACAATGGGCCGGTCATCTGCCAGTTTGTACAGACCCTTATCAATGCCGCCCATGCGCTTAGCCTTGCCACCTGCGAGTATCAAAGCCGTTATGCCTTTACCGCCAGGCTGTGGGCGCAAAATCTTTGGAGGGTGCGTTCTCTTAGCCCCCGGTAACATTCATGTGGCGTTGCAAAGCGAACTGTTGATCGCGGTTGAACTCGTGGCCGTGGGGCTTGATGGCCATGCCCTGGGAGATGCGCCTGAACAGTCCAGCCGCGCCTTCCGGGCCACGTAACACTTCGCGCAGGTCTACAGAGTATTCCTGCCCCAAACACAGCAGCAGTCGCCCTTGGGCCGTGAGCCGGACACGATTGCAACTATCACAAAAGTTATGACTATAGGGTGAGATGAACCCAATACGTGTCTGGGTGCCCTGAATGCGATAATAACGTGAGGGTCCAGCAGTGGTATCCTCGGTGGCAAGCAGACTAAATTTGCTGGCCAGGGTGTCCCGCACTTCATCGCTTGAGTAGAAACGAATATCCCTGCGGTGATTCTCTATGGTCCCAAGAGGCATCTCTTCGATATAACTAATATCCAAACCATTGTCTACGGCAAACTGTGCCAGGGGAACAATCTCATCATCATTGTGGTTGCGCATGATAACCGAATTGATTTTAATTTTATGGAAATCTTGTTGTCTGGCGGCATCAATGCCTGACAACACTTTGTGCAGATCGCCGACCCGAGTCATTTCTTTAAATCGAGAGGGGTTCAGGCTATCCAGGCTAATGTTTAATCGACTGACCCCTGCCGCCCTGATGGGAGCCGCTAACTTGTCTAGTTGGGAGCCATTGGTGGTGAGCACAAGCTCTTCAAGCAGCGGTAATTGGCCTAGCTGTTCCAATAACCATACAATATTTTGACGGACCAGGGGTTCACCACCAGTAATGCGAATTTTACGTGCCCCCAATTCTACAAAGGTAGTCGCCAAGCGATATAATTCTTCCAGCGTCAGCAGATCTTTGCGAGGCGCAAAGCGCATATCTTCTCCCATGCAGTAGAGACACCGAAAGTCGCAGCGATCGGTAACCGAAATACGCAAATAACTTATCCGGCGGCCGTAGCTGTCAGTAAGAGGGGCTGGGATAGATGTGTTCATAATTTTTACACTTACTTAAAGTATTACAAATGCGCTGTGATGGCTTAAAACCAAGGCCAGTGAATATTAATCGATCAGAAGATAGAATTATATGATCTTGATCAAGAAAAACTGCGCGGCAACCTAGGCCAAAAAGCTTACTGGCTTGCAGTCAATGGCGCTAAAAAATTGGAATAAAATGGATCTATGCCCGTATAGCGTCTGATCAGCGGGGGAGTGGTGTGGGTATTGTGCAGATATAGTGCAATGGGTCTGTCGACTGCACCACAGGAGTGTTTGCTGGTTTGATCTTGTGATGTATTAAAGCCAAATAATACAATGGCTTATGACAATAAGCTGTGTGGCATGGGTTTTGCTGTGCCACTGAACTGGGCAACTGTTGAACCTGCCCTCAGGCGGAGACAAGATTATGAGAGAAAAATTGATATTGGTGGGTAACGGCATGGCTGGTGTACGTACCCTGGAAGAAGTGCTCAAGCTGGTCCCGAGCCACTATGACATTACGGTCTATGGCGAAGAACCCTATGGCAATTACAACCGAATCATGTTGTCGCCGCTACTTGCAGGGGACAAAACTATCGAAGACATCATAATCAATGACGATCAATGGTACGCCTATAACGGCATTGATTTTCAAAAGGGCAAAGCCATCGTTGAGATAGACCGTATAAATCATAAAGTAATCAGCGCCGATGGCGAAAGTGAATCTTATGATCGCTTGTTGCTGGCCACAGGCTCAAACCCATTCATGATACCGGTGCCCGGAAATGATTTGCCCGGGGTCGTAGGCTTTCGTGATATTCAAAATGTAAGGCAAATGTTAAAGGCCGCTGGGCCAAATAAACACGCGGTCGTCATTGGCGGTGGTCTTTTGGGATTGGAGGCAGCGAATGGCCTCATGCAACAGGGTATGAGTGTCACCGTGGTGCACTTGCTGGATACGCTTATGGAGCGGCAACTGGATGCCATCGCCGCCGTTATGCTTAAACAGTCTTTGGAGAAACGCGGGCTGCATTTTCTGATGGCGGCTGAAACCGAAGCTATCATCGGTGATCAAAGAGTCGAAAGAGTAAGATTCAAAGACGGTACTGAGATCTATGCTGACCTGGTGGTCATGGCAGTGGGTATTAGCCCCAATATATCGCTGGCACAATCGGCAGGAATCCACTGCGAACGCGGTATCGTGGTGAGCGATACCCTGCAAACCTATGACCCACGTATTTATGCGGTGGGGGAATGTGTGCAGCATCGTGGGATCACCTATGGGTTGGTTGCACCCCTATTTGAGATGTCCAAGGTGTGCGCCAATCACCTGGCTTGCGTGGGTATCAGCCGCTATGAAGGATCGGTAACGTCATCGAAGCTGAAGGTCACTGGCATTGATCTTTTTTCTGTGGGAAATTTTAAAGGTGATGAAAATACCGAAGAACTGGTTTTTTGTGATGAAGCCGAAGGGGTCTATCGAAAATTGATAGTGCGAGACAACCGAATACAAGGCGCGGTGATGTATGGCGATACCCTTGACGGGTCATGGTACTTTGATCTTTTGCGAGATGAAACCGACATCAGTGATTTTCGTAAGACCATATTGTTTGGTCAGTTTCATCTCGGTGATTCAGGCCATGGTGACGACAATCGGGTCGCTGCCATGCCCGATGACGCCGAAATTTGCGGTTGCAATGGCGTCTGTAAGGGTGAAATAGTTAAGGCCATTAATGACGAGAAACTCTTTACGTTGGATGAAGTGCGTGCCCATACCAAGGCATCCAGTTCCTGTGGCTCCTGTACCGGCCTGGTGGAGAGCCTGCTGACACTCACGGTGGGGGGTGATTTTTCCGTTGCCCCCCATCTCAAACCCTTGTGTGGCTGTACGGATTACACCCATGATGAAGTACGTGGCGCCATAGCCAAAAATGAGTTGAAGGGTATTCGAAAAATAATGGACTTTCTTGAGTGGAAGACGTCCGATGGCTGTGGCAAGTGCCGGCCCGCATTGAATTACTATCTGGTTTGCATCTGGCCCGGTGAGTACAAAGACGATTACCAGTCCCGATTTATCAATGAGCGTGTCCATGCCAATATCCAAAAGGATGGTACCTATTCCGTGGTGCCCCGAATCTGGGGAGGCGAAACCACCCCGGCACAACTTAAATCCCTGGCCCAGATCGCAGAAAAATACTCGGTACCCACCGTGCATATTACCGGTGGCCAGCGTATTGACATGCTGGGAATTAAAAAATCCGTATTGCCAAAGATATGGGGAGATCTATCCAAAGCCGGATTCGTATCCGGACATGCCTACGGGAAGGCCATTCGTACGGTGAAGACATGCGTGGGTTCCGAGTGGTGCCGATTTGGCACCCAGGATTCTACCCAGCTGGGTATTGACTTAGAAAAAATGACTTGGGGCGCCTGGACTCCCCATAAGTTCAAGTTGGCCGTGTCAGGTTGTCCGCGCAATTGTGCCGAGGCCACGATTAAGGACTTTGGTGTGGTAGCGGTGGATTCTGGTTGGGAGCTGCATGTGGGGGGTAACGGTGGCGTGAAGGTCCGCGTCACTGACCTGCTTTGTCACGTGAAAAGCTCCGAAGATGTTTTGGAGTATTGCGCTGCATTTTTACAGTTGTACCGTGAACGTGCCCACTATCTGGAACGTACAGCCCCTTGGGTCGTGCGTGTGGGATTATCGTTTGTCAAAGAACAAATGGTTGATAGCGAAGAGGGCCGCAAGGCACTGGCACAGCGTTTCTATTATTCACAGAAATTTGCACAAGTCGATCCATGGGCAGAACGTGCCGAAGGTCTGGATGAACATGAGTTTACGCCACTTAAAAGGGTCAGTTAGTTTTAAACCTGCGACACTGAGGATTAAGAAATGCAAGCAGTATCGAGTTTAGAGAACCAGAACACCGAATGGATTGATGTGGGGTGCCTCGACGACATTCCATCCTTGGGTGCTCGGGTCATCAACAGTGCGGAGGGTGACATCGCCATTTTTCGTACTGCTGACAACGAAGTCTTCGCCCTGCGCGATCGTTGTCCGCACCAGGGTGGCCCCCTGTCCCAGGGCATCGTCCTGGGTAAACGGGTCGTCTGCCCACTGCACGACTGGAAGATTCATCTGGATAGTGGCGAAGCCGTTGCACCAGACAAGGGCTGTGCCGCCAGTTTTCCGGTAAAGCTGGAGGGTGAGCGTATCATGTTGTGCCTCATACCGAATGAAGGTTGTCCTAACGAGTAGACTTCCAGCCCCTGGGGCAGTCGTATTTACCACAGAGGACACGGAGGTCACAGAGAAAATATGTGTTACCACTCTGTGTCCTCAGCTCTGGCGCTTGCTTTAATCTGCCGTATTCCATTCCCATACCCCCCATCTTTCAGGTATCCTTGCGCCGCACTTGGTGCCCTTAGCTAAGGGGTACGAAAGTTACCCGAAATATTTTTCCGGGACACGCGGTAAATACGTTCCTGTACGCTCGTCGGCAGCATCCCTGCTGCCGACGGTCTCGAAAAAATATGTCGGATAACTTTCTACTCCTTTGTAAGTGTGCTTTAACAACAGACTGAAAGAGAATTGAAAGAGATTGGCGGTAATGGAACTCAATCCCCTGTTTGAAAAGATAAAAGATATGGCGGGTCGCAGTGAGGCCCTTAGGGGGTATCTTTGACTACGACACCAAGAGCGAAAGGTTGACCGAAGTTCAGCGTGAGTTGGAGCAGCCCGGTGTTTGGGATGATCCGCAATGCGCCCAGGCGCTGGGGCAAGAACGGGCACGGTTAGAGGACGTGGTGAGCTTGCTCGACCGAATGAAGTGCAGTCTGACGGACAACGCGGAACTATTGGAACTGGCTCGAGAAGAAGACGACACTGATACCCTGGCGGCGGTGGAGGCCGACCTCGTTGATCTGGAGAATAAGTTAGCCGAACTCGAGTTTCAGCGCATGTTCTCGGGTAAGATGGATGAGCGCAATGCCTTTGTCGATATCCAATCGGGATCAGGGGGTACTGAGGCTCAGGACTGGGCCGAGATGTTGCTGCGGATGTATCTGCGCTGGGGCGAGCGGCGAGACTTTAAAACGGAATTGATTGAAAAATCAGACGGGGATGTAGCCGGCATTAAGAGTGCCACGATTAAATTTACGGGTCATTACGCTTATGGTTATTTACGCACCGAAACCGGGGTGCATCGCTTGGTCAGGAAATCGCCATTCGACTCAGGGAATCGACGGCATACTTCGTTTGCATCCATTTTTGTCAGCCCAGAGATTGATGAATCTATAGAAATAGAAATTAATCCGGCGGATTTGCGTGTGGACACCTATCGCGCCAGTGGCGCAGGTGGCCAACACGTTAACCGCACCGACTCTGCGGTACGCATTACCCATGACCCTACGGGCATCGTGGTGCAATGTCAAAATGATCGATCGCAACACCGCAATCGGGCTGAGGCCATGAATATGCTCAAGGGCCGACTGTATGAACTGGAGCTCCAAAAGCAAAGGGACGATCATCAAGAAATAGAGGACGGTAAATCAGATATCGGCTGGGGCAGTCAGATCCGCTCCTATGTGCTGGATCAATCACGCATAAAGGATTTACGCACCAATGTGGAGACCGGCAATACCCAGGCGGTATTAGACGGCGACCTGGATATGTTTATCGAGGCGAGTTTGAAGAGTGGTCTTTAAAGGTCACAGCAAGAACTTCGATTAGTTGTTAGTCCCTTCTCCCTCAGGGAGAAGGCTAGGATGAGGGGATAGTGTTATTTTGTAACAGCTTAATTAATGATCCCCTCACCCCAACCCTCTCCCGGTGGGAGAGGGGGGTAAACACGCCGTACGAGTATTTTAAGTTTAATTAGAGCATATAGAGAACGATATGAGCGAAGAAGAAAACGAACAAATTGTCCAGCGGCGCGTAAAGCTGAAAAAACTACGCCAAGACGGCCAAGCTTTCCCTAATGACTTCAGGCGGAATGTGATGGCCGGTGAACTGCATGCCCAATATGATGACATCGCTGGAGAGGCCCTGGAAACACAAGCCATCCGCGTTACGGTTGCAGGTCGCATGATGTCCCGTCGAATCATGGGTAAGGCCAGTTTTGCGCATATCCAGGATATGTCCGGGCGCATCCAGCTTTTTGTACAACGAGACAGCTTGCCGGAAGGCTTTTACAACGAGCAATTTAAAAAATGGGATATCGGCGACATCATAGGCGTGGAAGGTGAGCTCTTTAAAACCAAAACGGGTGAATTGTCCATACGGGTAGACAAGATCCGATTGCTCACCAAGGCCTTGCGACCACTGCCGGAAAAATACCACGGCCTGTCTGACCAGGAAATGAAATATCGCCAACGCTACGTTGACCTTATTATGAGTGAGACCACACGCGATACTTTCCGCATCAGATCGCAGACGGTGAACTACATCCGGCACTTTCTCATCGAACGTAAATTTCTTGAAGTCGAGACACCCATGATGCAGGCTATCCCTGGCGGCGCCCTGGCCCGGCCTTTTCGCACCCATCACCATGCCCTGGATATGGAATTGTTTCTCAGGGTTGCCCCAGAACTCTACCTCAAACGTTTGGTGGTGGGGGGGTTCGAAAAGATTTTTGAAATCAATCGCAACTTCCGCAACGAAGGATTGAGTACACGGCACAATCCAGAGTTCACCATGTTGGAGTTTTACGAGGCCTACGCTGACTATATCGATTTAATGAATCTTACCGAGAAGATGTTTCGTGGTTTGGCCCAAGATTTATTGGGCGCCTCTACGGTTCACTACCAAGGCAAAGACTATGATTTTGGCAAGCCTTTTACCCGGCTTACGGTTAAAGAGGCGGTGCTCAAATACAATGACGACATTAAGGCCGATGATTTGGAAGACCTGGACATCTTAAGGAAGATTGCCGTCGCTAAAGATATCCCCGTACAGGATGCCTATGGTGTGGGAAAATTGCAGTTGGAGATTTACGAAAAAACAGTGGAATCAAAATTGATGGACCCCACCTTTATTACTGCTTATCCAGTAGAGGTCTCACCCCTGTCCAGACGTAACGATGATGACCCCTCAGTGGCGGACCGGTTCGAATTGATCATTGGTGGTCGCGAAATTGCCAACGGCTTTTCCGAGTTGAACGACTCTGAGGATCAGGCCGAACGGTTCCGCAAGCAGGTGGCGGAAAAAGACGCGGGTGACGAAGAGGCCATGCACTTTGATGAGGATTATATTCGCGCCCTGGAACACGGTATGCCACCTACTGCTGGCGAAGGGATCGGTATCGACCGTTTGGTGATGTTATTTACCGACAGTCCTTCTATACGCGACGTGCTGTTGTTCCCGCATATGCGGCCAGAGGGTGGCTAACCCAGACTTAACATTTCTTGTGCCGCTGCGGCGTTTTCTGCCACGCCGGCGATATCCACACAACTGACCTCCGGATCCAGGCCAAGCTTTGCAAAGGCAGGTACGGTAGCGAAGTCCACCGACGCCAAGGGATGAGTGCTACCTACATGACTTTGTAGGTTGGCGACAATCACCAGATCTACGTAGTCTGGCTTGGCCCCGGAAATCCGCGAAATCGATTCGTGTCCACCGGCCACAGAAATCAAATCATCATCAAGGCCCCATTTTTCCAGCAAGGTGGCACCCAGTCTGGGATGTAGGTTATTCACCACTTTGTCGAACAGATCGGAATCGCTCTGCAGTTCCGGTTGTTTCTCTGCGTAGGTGATCAAGGGGATTTTTCCAATATCGTGGATCAAGCCCGCCAAAAGGGCCTGGTCTGCATCCAGAGAGGTAAACTGTGTCGCCAGGGCAAAACTGATGGAGGCGACCTGAGTGCTGTGTTCCCATACCTCGTGCAATCGTTTGGCCGTAGCACCGGATTTTCCCTGAAACAGTTGTTTGACGATGAGGCTCAGCACCAAATTCGTGACGATGGTCATGCCCAAGCGGCTGACGGCATGTTGGACATGACTGATGTGGGCCGTACCCCTGTACAGGGGGCTGTTGACTACCGCGAGCAACCGTGCGGTCAGGGCGGGGTCGGTGCAGACAATATCCGCTACCTGGCCGGCGGTAGCATTTTCATCTTCCACCACCTTGCGGACCTCAATGGCAACTTCCGGCAATATCGGCAGGACCAAGCGATCATTCTCCAGGTCCTCCGTGAGTGAGGTAAAATACTTTTCTATAAGATCTGACACCTTTCAAGGCTCCATCAGGCAGCTTCTATAGTTGTTTGCTTTCTAGTGTAGTTGATAATTTTGTTAATTGGAGTCCACCTCAAAGAGTCGGTAGAATACACGCTCCTTGAACTTCGTCCGTCATCATGCGGACGCACCCACAGGTTTGGCTCAGGCCATGACCATTATGGAAGTTAACGGCCGATGATCCGACCACTTGAGGTCTTTATTGGACTTCGCTATACCCGCGCCAAGCGCCGTAACCACTACATCTCTTTTATTTCGCTGACCTCCATGCTTGGGGTAGCCCTGGGGGTGTGGGCTCTGATTACGGTGATCTCGGTTATGAATGGCTTTGAGAAGGAGTTGCGGGGCCGAATCCTCGGTGTCGCTTCACACGCCACAGTCACCGGGCTCAGCGGTTCTTTGTCCCGCTGGCGGGAAACGGCGGCCGAGATCGCTGGGCAAGACCACGTGGTGGCTCAGGCGCCTTACATTAAGGGGCAGGGAATGGTCACAAAAGGCCGGGATGCGCACGGCGTCTTGGTGCGCGGTATTTTGCCGGATCGGGAGCGTAAGGTGGCCGATATCGCCGGCAAATTGACCCAGGGTAGACTCGACGCCCTCAAGGCCGGTAAGTATGGCATCATCCTGGGTAGTGAATTGGCATTTGCACTCAATGCGGTATTGGGGTCCAAGGTGACGCTTATCACCCCCCAGGGACAGGTCTCACCCACGGGTATGCTACCGAGGATTAAGCGTTTTACCGTAGTGGGCATCTTTGAGATAGGGATGTATGACTACGATAGCGCACTGGTTTTCATACACTTGAGCGATGCCGCAAAGCTCTATCGCACCGGTAAACGCGTTACCGGTCTGCGCCTCAAGCTGGACGATATTTATGCGGCGCCTCAAGTGAGAAGAGCCCTGATTAAGAATTTGCGAGCGGGATACCTGGTTCGCGATTGGACCCTGGAGCACGCCAATTTTTTTCGTGCCCTGCGCATTGAGAAGACCGCCATGTTTGTTATTTTGTTGCTGATTGTGGCGGTGGCGGCATTTAACATTGTTTCCACCTTAGTCATGATGGTCACCGACAAACAATCCGATATCGCAATACTACGCACCCTGGGCTTGTCTCCTGCACGCGTGATGGGGGTGTTTATGGTTCAAGGTTGTGTCATCGGGATCATTGGTATTCTGGTTGGAGGCATTTTCGGCGTAATAACAGCCCTCAATGTTGAAACCATCGTGCCGTTCATTGAAGGCATTATGGGACATAAGTTTCTGGAGGCCGATGTCTATTACATTAGTGACCTGCCCTCAGACATGCGCTGGTCGGATGTCATTACAATTTTAAGCACTGGCCTGGTCATGAGCCTGCTGGCAACCTTATACCCCGCGTGGCGGGCGTCGCGTACCCAGCCCGCCGATGCCCTGAGGTATGAGTAATGACTGACGTGGTTTTGAGCTGCCAGGATGTTACTAAAACCTTTCGTCAGGGCGACATTAACGTTGATGTACTCAAGGGGGTAAGCTTGAGCATCGTCAAGGGTGAACAGGTGGCCATTGTTGGCGCCTCGGGGACCGGTAAGAGTACTCTATTACACCTGCTCGGCGGGCTCGACCTACCCAACGCAGGACAGATTAGCCTGGATGGCGCGGATCTTGGCGACCTGGGCGAGAAGCAACGAGGTGTATTACGCAATCGTGCCCTGGGGTTCGTCTACCAGTTCCACCACCTACTGCCCGAGTTTAGCGCCCAGGAGAATGTGGCCATGCCATTGTTAATCCGGGGGGTAGACAGTCAAACCAGTTTTGAGCGTGCCGATAATTTGTTGGAGCGGGTGGGGCTGGCACACCGTACCCAACATAAGCCTGGAGAGCTATCCGGGGGTGAGCGCCAGCGTGCCGCCGTGGCCCGAGCCCTGGTCACAGAACCCTTATGTGTGCTTGCCGACGAGCCCACCGGCAACCTTGACCGTAAGACCGCTGAAGGGGTCTATGGTTTGATGCTGGAACTCAATCGAGAACGACACACCAGCATTGTCGTGGTCACCCATGACATGGCCCTGGCTGGACGCATGGACCGTGTTCTTAGGATAGAAGATGGGGTCATCAGCGGGTGCGAATAGTCGCACTGACAATAATATTTTGCAGGGTCGAACCCATTCGCACCTACAACATTTTGTAGAGTCGAATTCGTTCGACCAATTTATTATCCAGCCCCACCCCGTTTGCTTCGCCGGGCCCACATGCGCTGCACATTGATCCGCCACAATAGGCGTACCAGAACCGCGCTGGTCAAAGCAACGCTCGCCCCCACAAGCAAGCTTCCTAGCCACAGGGGCGCAAGCTGTTCGAGTAGCCAATGCAGGCTGATATTATCCAGGGAAACGGGGGGTAGACCTAATATGTGTGCGCCAAGCAGGTAGCTACTTCCAAATATGGGAACCCAAGTGAATGGGTTTGATGTCCAGACTAAGGCTACGGAAATAGGTAGATTGGCCCGAAAAGCAATGGCGCCCATGGCGGCGGCGACCATCTCGAAGGGGATGGGTAAAAAAGCGCAGAACAAACCGACTCCGAAGGCGTTGGAGACCGAACGTCGATTCAAGTGCCATAGATTTGCGCTGTGTAAATGTTTACCTAACCAGGATAGATGCCCGTGATTACGGATCCTGTCCTGATCAGGCATATATTTTTTAATGAATCGCTTGGTCATGGATTAAGATATAATACCATGTAAAGCAAAGTCGATAAGAACACCGGGTTTTTGCAGGAGGCAAATGATACTCACCCATGGATTGGCATTCCTTTCAGGTACTCTAGGCGTACAACTCCTTCCTGAACTGCCGCGCTGGTGGTGGTTCTTAGTGTTCTTGCCTTTAGCCCTACTAAAGCATTGGCGCTTGGGGGTCCATGTGTTGTTGGCTGCTGCCTTGGGCGCTGCTTGGGCCTGTTATGTCGCCACGGGGGTACTCGGCCAACGGCTTGATCCTAATCTTGAAGGTCAAGATCTGTGGGTCGAAGGCAAAGTGGTGTCGATCCCCCGCTACCGTAAGCGATCCCAACGATTTGATATCCGCGCTACCAAGCTGTTTAACAAAAAAGGTGAATATAACCCACCGGAAAAAATTCGCCTCAGTCTGTATGCAGCAGACTTTTGGCCCCAGCCCGGCGAGTATTGGCGCTTCAACGTCAGGTTGAAGCGTCCCCACGGTTTCTACAACCCGGGTGGGTTCGATTACCAAGGATGGTTGTTTGCCAAGCGCGTAGGCGCGACGGGTTATGTGCGCAAAGATTCGGGAAATCGGCGAATTCAAACTGCCTGGGCCTGGGACCTGTCCAGAATACGATGGCGGTTGGTGCAACGCATTGAATCTCGTTTGCAGAATGACAACACCGCCGGGTTGGTCACGGCCTTGGTGACCGGTTATCGAGGAGGCATTTCTTCTTCGCAATGGAATCTCACTATGCGTACCGGGGTGAGCCACCTGTTGGCCATTTCTGGTCTGCATATCGGCTTGATAGCGGGGGCAGTATTTTTTCTCAGCCGATGGTTGTGGTCCATATTGGGTTTCGGCCTGTTACGCCTGCCGGCGCCCCAATTTGCCGGGCTGTGTTCTTTTTCCGCCGCCGCACTGTATGCCGCTGTGGCCGGCTTTGCACTCCCCACTCAGCGCGCCCTCATAATGCTGGCGATTGTCCTCAGTGGTCTGCTCTGGCGCCGCCGCATATCCGCCGGTCACTGGTTTGGAATGGCGCTATTGGCCGTGCTTATAACCGATCCGATCGCGGTGTGGTCGCCAGGCTTTTGGTTATCCTTTGGTGCTGTGGGCGTCATCGCGTTGCTAGTCAGCGGTCGACGCGGACCGAAACACAATCGATTTCTTGATATCCTCAGAATTCAGTGGGGGATATCATTGGGATTGTTGCCCCTGTTGCTGTTGTTGTTCCAAAAAGTCTCGCTAGTGGGTCCGGTGGCCAATCTCATTGCCATCCCGGTAGTGGGTTTCGTTGTAACGCCCCTGGCCATGATTGGAGGGGTTCTGGAGTTGGTCAACCCCGGTTTACTGTCCACAGCGCTCTTGAATGCCGCCGCTTGGGTGTTGGCAAAACTGTGGCTGTTGTTGGAGCTTTTCGGATCGTGGTCATGGAGTCAATGGCAAACGCCACGGCTTCCCTTATGGTCAATGGTTTGTGCGAGTTTTGGGATCGTCCTGATCATGGCCCTGAAGGGCATACCAGGACGCTTGTTGGGATTGTTCTGGTTGCTGCCCCTATTCCTAATCGAACAGCAAAGGCCGTTGCCGGGATTACCACGCTTGGCGTTATTGGACGTCGGTCAAGGTCTTGCAGTTGTAGTCGAAACTGCAAACCATGCCCTGATTTATGACACCGGACCCCGATACAGCGATCAGTTTGATACCGGTAAAGCGGTGATCATTCCGTTTCTTCGCCAGCGTGGCATAGACAATGTCGATAAATTGGTGATTAGTCACGGTGATAATGATCATATTGGCGGGGCAGTTTCAGTATTGGAGGCCTTCCCGATGACGCCCGTGCTCAGTAGTGTGCCAAGCAAATTATCGAAGGCAAAACATTGCCAAAAGGGGCAGACATGGACCTGGGACGGGGTCCGCTTTGCGTTCCTGGCCCCGTCGAAATCACTCCAACGTTATGGGCACAATGATGCATCCTGTGTGTTGCATGTTGAAGGGCGGTGTGGATCTATCTTGTTAACGGGAGATATAGAGGCCTTGGCAGAGCAGTACCTGGTCAACGTATACGGCGTGGGCTTGGCCAGTGATGTACTGGTGGCACCACATCACGGTAGCCGCAGTTCATCGACAGCATCCTTCTTAGAGGCGGTCAAACCACAATGGGTGCTTATCCCGTCGGGTTATCGAAGCCGCTATGGGCACCCCCATCCCCAGGTGCTTGCGCGTTATGCCCAACTGGGTTTCGGCGTGCTGACCTCCGCCAAGCATGGCGCTATTGAGGTCCAGTGGCCCGATTGCCGCCCAAAGGTCATGGCCTATCGTCAAACCCATAAGCGATATTGGTTCGACTAGTGTGCGGAAAGCCGACTTTCTGGCAGTTGGGTGTCGGTCCTGTTAAAGTAAACTCCCTTCGTAGAACTCAATCTTAGGTAATAATTAAAGGTGTTTGAATTAGTTAGATCGGGTGGGTGGTTGATGGTGCCGATACTTTTATGTTCGGTATTTAGTGTCACCATAACTCTGGAACGAATTTGGTTTTTGCGGCGTAGCCGTATCGCCCCCAATTATTTGCTGGCTCAAGTACAACAGCTAATAGAACGCAAGGAACTGAGTCAGGATAGGATCAGTATGGTGAATAAAAATTCACCTCTGGGACGTATTCTGGCGGTGGCCTTGCTGAATCTTGGCCGGAATCGGGAAGTCATGAAGGATGCCATACAAGAATCCGGGCGCGTGGTGATTCACGAACTGCAACGTTATCTCAACTCACTGGGCACCATAGCGGCGATCTCTCCCTTGCTCGGCCTTTTGGGCACGGTCATTGGCATGATCAAGGTCTTTGCAGTCATTAGCACCATGGGTGTAGGTGACCCCGCTGCCCTGTCTGACGGCATCTCACAGGCGCTCATCACCACCGCAGCGGGACTCTCCGTAGGTATACCCAGCCTCATGTTTCACCGCTATTTTAACGGACGGGTAAACGAACTCACCGTCAGTATGGAACAGACCGCCCTTCACCTGGTTGAATTTATACACGGCGTAGGGGAGATGACATCGCCGAAGAGCACATAGGGCGAGGTAGCGGCATGAAGTTCAAAGATGACGATACAGAAGAATTGCAGATCAATTTAACAGCACTCATTGATGTGGTATTCTTGCTTTTGATCTTTTTTATGGTCACCACCACCTTCTCCAAAGAATCCCAGTTACGCATCAAACTCCCTGAAGCCTCCACAAAAAGCAAAGAACAAACCGATAAAGATGTCATTGAGATTCAAATCAGCAGTGCCGGTCTTTACTCCATCCGGGGTCCGGGTGATAAAAAGGCTAAACAGCTATTGAGCAGTACTCCCAAGAATCTGATGTTGGCTATCAAAAGTGCCAGTAAAGGTAAATCGGACCGTGTCGTCGTGATCCGTGCAGATCGCAAGACCCCCCATGAATCGGTCATTCGCGCCATGGATGCCTCCCGCCGTCAGGGTCATACCCATATTACTTTTGCCACCCAACAGTCCCGGGAAACCGACGACCCATGACTACAGCTACCAATACTACAAGCGGCGCTAAACTATACCGCCGCTTGTTACTTTATATCCTGCCCTACAAGGGCATTTTTTTGGTCGCGGTGGTGGGCATGATTATTGTGGCTGCCACCGAACCGATGTTTGCCAAATTGATGGAGCAAATTACGGGTGAAGGTTTTGTCAACAAGAATCCTGAATTCATAGAGCTTATACCCTGGCTGGTGATTGGTCTATTTCTAATACGTGGTGTGGGTGGATTCTTCGGGACTTACGCCATGCGTTGGGTAGGGCGGCGGGTTATATTCGATCTTCGCCGCGACATGTTTGATACCCTAACCTATCTGCCAACCGGATTTTATGACAGGCATGGGTCGGCTTTGCTGGTATCAAAATTAATCTATGATGCCGAGCAAGTGGATGCCGCTACGACGACCGCAGTAACCACCCTGATTAAGGACAACGCCTCGGTAATAGGCCTGTTGGGTTTTTTGTTTTATCAAAGTTGGCAGTTGACGGTGACCTTTCTTGTAGTGGCCCCGTTCCTGGGTTGGTTTGTCAGAATTATCAGCAAACGATTTCGTATCGCCAGTGAGAACATCCAGCTCTCGGTGGGCCGTATCACCCATGTGGTCAAAGAAGCCATTGAGGCCCAGCTTATCGTCAAGGCCTTTGGCGGTCAGCAATACGAGCGGGATAATTTCAACGCCGCCAACAATCAGAACCGTCAACAGGCCATGAAAAAGGCCACTGTAGCCGCAGCGAGTCTGCCAGTGATTGAATTTGTGGCTTCGTTGGCCTTCGCCTGGATTATTTATCTGGCGGCCAAGCTTGCCCTGGAAGGTCATATGGATGTCGCCGCTTTTGTGTCCTATATCATTGCCATGTTGATGCTCATGGGACCCGCGCGCCGCCTGACCAAGATCAATGAACCCCTGCAGGCAGGATTGGCCGCAGCCCGAAGCACCTTCGCCATGATCGACGAAGCCCGTGAGCCCGAAACCGGCACACAATCCCTGGGACGATCAAAGGGTGACGTGAAATTTAGTGATGTGAGCTTTCACTACGATGAGGCCCACAATAAAGTCTTGAACAAAATAAATTTTAAGATTAAACCCGGACAAAATGTGGCTTTGGTGGGGCCCTCTGGTAGCGGCAAGTCCAGTATTGCCGCGCTATTGACACGCTTCTATAACGTAGAAGGTGGCAGCATCATGGTAGATGGGATGAACATCAACACCCTGTCACTACAGGAACTGAGGAACAACATAGCTGTAGTCCCGCAAGAAACTGTTTTATTCGATGATAGTATCCGTCGTAATATCGCCTACGGTGCAGGTGAGGAGATTGACGAAGAGCGCTTACAAAGCGCAGTTAAGGCATCACTCGTTGACGAATTTACAGACCCACTGCCAGAGGGTCTGGATACGGTGGTTGGCGAACACGGTACTCGGTTGTCCGGTGGTCAGCGACAGCGCATTGCCATTGCCCGTGCCCTATACAAAGATGCCCCCATACTCATTCTGGATGAAGCGACATCCTCACTGGATACCGCCTCCGAGCGTCAGGTCAAACAGGCCATCGATGCTTTAGTCAAGAATCGAAGCACGCTTATTATTGCCCACCGACTTTCCACTATCGAACATGCCGACTGTATCGTAGTGCTCAAACAGGGTCAGGTTGTTGAACGTGGAACCCATAGCGAACTATTGGGCCAACAGGGGGAGTATACAAAGCTCTATCGCGCACAATTGGCGATGGATGAAGATGCGCAGGATGTCTAGTAGATAGTGAAGCAAAACCGTAAATTGACCTTCAGTGGCTGGCTGCAACAACAATGGTGGACCCCCACACCAAGCAGTTGGCTTTTGGTGCCTTTGGGCTGGCTCTACTGCGGGATTGCTGGTTTGCGTCGCTGGTGCTATCAAGTCGGTGTCTTCAAAGTAAGCCGGGTGTCGGTACCGGTAATTATCGTGGGTAACATTACTGTGGGCGGCTCAGGTAAAACACCCTTAGTAGTCTGGTTGGCGCAACACCTGAATAGCCGGGGCCTTCGACCCGGCATCGTTAGTCGTGGCTACGGTGGTCACGACTCCAAGGGTCCTATACAAGTCCGCCCAGGGCATGATCCCGCAGAGGTGGGCGATGAGCCGGTATTATTGGCGCGGCGGTCTCATTGTCCCGTTGCGGTTGGGAGAAATCGCTATGCCACCGCGCAATTGTTGATTTCGACACTACAATGTAGTGTCATTATTGCCGATGACGGTTTGCAGCACTATAGTCTACATCGCGATATAGAAATCGAAGTGCTTGATGGCAATAGACGCTACGGCAATGGCCGTTGTCTGCCTGCAGGACCCTTGCGTGAACCCAAGTGGCGTGCAAAGAATGTGGATATCCATGTCTGTAATGGGGCGCCGAAGGAAAATGAAATTGGCATGAATCTCAGGGCCACAGAAGCCGTAAAGTTGGGTTCGGATTCACAACGACGGCCTTTAACCGATTTTCAAGGTCAAACCGTGCATGCCGTGGCGGGTATCGGCAACCCAGGGCGTTTTTTTGAAATGTTGGAACAGCAGGGCATTGATGTTATCGAACATCCCTTTGGTGATCACTTTAGGTACCTACCCAAGGACATCGACTTTGCTGATGACCGACCCGTTTTGATGACTGAAAAGGATGCGGTCAAATGCGAAAATTGGGCAGGACCGAATCATTGGTACGTGCCCGTTGAGGCGGAACCCGATCAAACGTTAATTGAGTTACTCAAACATCGACTACAGGACGACCCTAATGGACAAAAAACTACTTGAGATTTTGGTGTGCCCAATTTGCAAGGGCCCACTGGTGTATGACAAGCAACAATCCGAACTGATATGCAAACCCGACAAATTGGCCTACCCGATAAAGGATGATATCCCGGTGATGTTGGAAGACGAGGCCCGTAAACTGGATTCCAGATAGATTGTGGCGTTCATTGTAATCATCCCCGCCCGTTACGGTTCTACGCGTCTGGCGGGTAAGGCTTTAGTCGATATCTGCGGCCAGCCCATGATTCAGCGAGTCTATGACTGCGCCTTCGTAGGGGGCGCAGGGCGTGTGATCGTGGCCACCGATGACCCGCGCATTGCCGACACCGTAACGGGGTTTGGTGGCGAGGCCTGCATGACCTCTGATGAACATCCATCGGGAACAGACCGTATTGCCGAGGTCATTGAACGTCTCGATATCGACACAGAAGAAATCATCGTGAACCTGCAAGGGGATGAACCCCTGATGCCAGGTTCAGTCATTGAGCAGGTCGTAACGACTTTACAGGACACGCCATTGGCTTCAATGTCCACCACATGTCATCGGATCGAAGACCCCGAACAGTTGAGCGACGTCAATGCTGTCAAAGTTGTGGTAGACAAATCTGGTATGGCGCTGTATTTCAGTCGCGCACCCATACCTTGGGACCGTAATCAGCATGACACAGCACAAATACCGCAACAGGCCTATCGCCATATCGGTCTATACGCCTATCGCGCCAAGTTTGTTTTAGAAATGTCAAAATGGGGACCGTGTCAGATAGAACAGATTGAAAGACTGGAACAGCTCAGAGTACTCTGGCACGGACGAAAAATTGCCGTCTGCATTGCATGCCGAAAACCTGGGCCAGGGGTCGATACTGCGGAAGATCTGAAGAAAGTGATTCGTATTTTAGAAGAAAAATTGACCGTATAAGTCCAGCCCTGCAAATGATATGAAAATGATAACTAATGCACATTCCAGAACGGTTGATGCTTGCGATTAGGGACAGTTCATGTAGCATTAGGGTTGCGCCGAGTATGGATTTCTAGCTCGGCCACAAAGGTTATATAGATTGATTAATAGACAACTAAACACAAATGCTAAGGAGACAGTATCATGAAAAAAATATTGATTTTATTGACCGCATTGATGATTTTCAATCTTCCCGCCAGCTATGCAGGCGATGTTTTCGGTGAAATTGGTGAAATTATAGTAGCAGGTGGCTATGACTCCCATGGTTATAATCGTCACGGCTACAACAGTCACGGTTATAATCGTCACGGCTACAACAGTCACGGTTATAATCGTCACGGTTATAATCGTCACGGCTACAATAGCTACGGATATAATCGTCATGGCTACAATGAGCATGGTGGTTATTTGGCCGAACACGATTCCGATTTATAGCGCCAAGTACGGGACCGCTAACGGAGTTGCGTCACTGGTGTAGCACACGGACTGCTGGAGGGAACCTAATGTCTGACAGCGTAGTGTTCTAAATGCCACAGATGAAACGCAAACGGAATTGCGTTCGTGGCAATGAGTGCCCCTGGTTAACCCGGCACCTGAAAATGCCAACTCATGCACGTTTTAGGATGATTGGCGCTTGCGATTGGGGACAGTTCATGTAGCATAGGGTTGTTGCCGAATGTGGATTATTAGCTCGTCCACATCGGCGCCACAAATTGATCAACAGACAATCAAACACAAAAGTTTAAGGAGACAGTACACATGAAAAAAATATTGATTTTACTAACCGCATTGATGTTATTCAATCTTCCTGCCAGCTATGCAGGGAGTGCTCTGGGTGAAATAGTAGAAAACGCTTTTGATACCGGTGGATATAATAGTCACGGTTATAACCGGCATGGTTACAATAAACATGGTTACAATAAACATGGCTACAATAAACATGGCTATAATAAGCATGGTTATAATAAACACGGTTACAATGAGCATGGTAGCTACTTGGCTGAACACGATTCCAATTTGTCAACCCACTAGAGAACTTGCTCCAAAGGTATGGCAAAGGACTGTGGATGGAAGCTGAAAGTCTGACGCCGTAATATTCTAAATGCCACAGATGATACGCAAAGGGAATTGCGTTCATGATGGGCAACTCTGACTGTCTGCATGTGTAGCCGCGCACATCTAACGTCTCTGGACGGGCCTGGATGGATGACCCGCCACTCTTTTTTTCGACAACCCCAACAGATACCTTAAAGACTGACTTCCTAACCCTTCTTATGTTCCTTGGGATATTACCGAAGGGACCTCGGCGTCCCCTAAAGGGGTAGAGCGTATGAGCGTTTTAACATTATGGTTAAAGTACTTTTTGTTTGTCTAGGTAATATTTGCCGATCCCCCACTGCCGAAGTCGTATTCAAGCGCAAGCTTGAGGAGGCAAAACTCAGTAACACAGTGCATGTGGAATCTGCCGGTACCCACGCCTATCATGTGGGTGCACCACCCGATCGAAGGGCACAGTCCGCTGCCGCCCAGCGCGGTATTGATATGAGTGCTCTACGGGGGCGCCAGGCAACCCGACATGATTTTGGGAAATTTGATTACATTCTGGCCATGGATCGAGAGAACCTGGAGAATCTGAAAGACATTTGTCCCAGGGATTCGCAGGCAACCCTAGGTCTGTTTCTTGGGTATGCCAATGCTTTTACCGAGACTGAAGTGCCTGACCCTTACTATGGTGGCCCAGGGGGATTTGATCATGTACTCGATTTGATTGAAGACGCAAGCATTGGATTGCTCAAAGACATCAAGAAGGGTCTGGATGCACCGTAGCCGTGGTCGAGCGTTAAAAAGTGCCGTACATAGAGGTCAATCTAGCGCAACAACAGCTGGCCCTACGTGACGATAACGACGCCTTATTGGCGCGATATACTATTTCCACTGCGGCCAATGGGGCAGGGGAGCAGATGCACAGTGAATGTACCCCACTGGGTTTGCATATGATCCGCGCTAAAATTGGCGCCGGTTGTCAACCGGGGACGGTGTTTGTGGGCCGCCGCCCAACCGGAGAACGCTATAGCCCGGTGCTTAAACAAGAGCACCCAGATCGGGATTGGATACTCACGCGCATCATGTGGCTGAGTGGTCTGGAACCGGGGCGCAATCGCCTGGGTAATGTGGATACCATGCGTCGCTATATCTATATTCACGGTGCTCCGGATGAGGATATCATGGGTGTCCCCAGTTCCCATGGTTGCATTAAGATGCGCGACGCCGATCTTATCGATCTCTTTGGTCGTGTCGATACTGGCACTCGCGTCATAATAAAACAAGATGTCTAGTCCGCTGCAGGAAACCGGCTAAAAGATGTCCTTAGGCCCCGTTATGCTCGACCTTGAAGGACCCATTCTACTCGACACCGAGCGGGAGCGCCTGGCTCACCCCCTGGTGGGGGGTGTCATCCTGTTTAGTAGAAACTATTCTTCACCTGAGCAGCTTACTTCGTTAGTTTCGCAGATCAAAGCGGTGCGCTCGCCACCATTATTGGTGTCTGTAGATCATGAAGGGGGGCGCGTTCAGCGATTCCGAGATCACTTTACTGATCTACCCCCGGTGTCAAGACTTGGAGAAATCTACGAAGAAAATAAACGCCGGGCAAAACATCTCGCCGAGCTGACCGGTTGGCTCATGGCAAGTGAGTTACGTCACTGCAAGGTAGATTTTAGTTTCGCGCCAATCCTGGATCTGGGCCTGGGGCTCAGCGAGGTCATTGGCGATCGTGCCTTTCATGCCAATCCAGAGATCGTTGCCGATCTGGCTCATTCCTATGTCAGCGGTATGTCCCGGGCAGGGATGGCAGCGGTGGGGAAACACTTCCCAGGTCACGGCAGTGTTGCCGAAGATTCGCATCATGAGATCCCCTACGATGATCGCGATTTCACCGACATCAGTAATCGTGACTTGATTCCTTTCGAGCGCCTGATCCATTTTGGCATTCCAGCCATGATGCCGGCCCATGTGATCTACCCCAAGGTGGACCCTAATCCGGCCGGGTTCTCTGCCTATTGGCTTGGGCAAGTGTTACGCAAGCAGTTGGGTTTTGAAGGTCTGATCTTTAGTGATGACTTGTCCATGCAGGCCGCCACGGTAATCGATGATGTGGCCGAAAGAGCCCGTCTCGCACTGGCTGCGGGTTGTGACATGATCCTGGTTTGCAATGATCCCGATGCCGCTGTCCAGGTGCTGGAAAACTTGTCCTGGTCTATGGATCCCGCTTCACTGGTAAGGTTCGCGCGCATGCACGGGAGACCAGACACCCAGGTCGCTATGGCGCAACCTGGTGATGCAGCCCTGCGCGAGGCGAAAGAAGCGATAAGGCACTATGCTTAAAGAAAATTTTGCCACCGAGACACGGAGGGCACACAGCGGCCTGACAGCCCAACGTTGCGTGGGCCCACCTGGAGCGATTTATGCGATGTTTGGACTAACTGCCCAATTGTGATTGGTCTGCCTGGGACAGAAATTTGTTGTGATCCTTCATGGTCAGGAAAAAATACAACCCTGGAAGGCTACCAAAGATTATTGCGACTAAAAACAATAATGCTACAGCGGCCCCGTCTGCCTGGGACATGCCCATAACGGCAAAAAGACTCACCGCTGCCGCTTCACGTACCCCCAGCCCCCCAATAGTAACGGGAAGAGAAGAGGCCACGAGCACCAAAGGTACGATAAGCAGATAGGCATAAAAACTCAAATCGGATCCGACGCTCAAACCCAATAGCCAAAAACCAATGATCTCTAGAACTTGCAAGGCCGCGCTATAACCAATAATTTTTAATACGAGCCCCGGTCGATTGAGATAAGTATGGCAGGCCTCGGTAATGCGAAGCAATATATTCACCGGTTTCCATTTATCCCAGCGCTCAAAGAAAGTATGCAAGGGCCGGTAACTCAAACGCATACCGACGGTGATTAGGCCGAGGATGCCAAGGAGAAAAAACCAGGGCAGGACTTGTGCGATACTTTCAATTAGCGGACTCGATAGCGTCAAAAAGGGTAACGCCAGAGTAGCCAACCCTATCATCACCACGAGACCGATGATACGCTCGGTGATAATGGGGGAAATTGCAATGGCACTACCATGGCCTTGCCGATAGATATAATAGGCGCGTAACATGTCACCGCCGGTAGCACTAGGCAGAAGATTATTAAAGAAGCAGCCAATGAACGTGGGTGGAATAAGCTTTTTCGCGCTATACCCAAGATCGTGTGTCGCCAGTATGGCCGACCAGCGTCCGGAAGAAATAGCAAAGACCAGTATCTGTAGTATAAGGACCACGCCGACCAGTCCTTTGTGTGCCTGGGCCAGGCTATCGAGTACCGGTTGCCATTCAAGACTGTAGGCAAGCAGGGCAACCAGTGCGCCACTGACGACAATTTTTATAATTGATTTAAGCATAGTATTCACCACGGAGGTCGCAGGGGAAAAGATATTGGTTTGTTTGCTCTGTGATCTCCGTGTCCTCTGTGGTGAAAAATGCTGTACGGTGCACCCTAATGCTAACCACATACAGCAATGCATTCTATAGTAGTGTCCATAAACTAGAAAAGCGCTAGTTTGCGCGCTCGACGTATTCACCTGTTTCTGTATTGACTTTGATCTTGTCACCAACATTTACAAAGGTGGGTACAGACACCGTGATGTCAGTTTCCAGTCGCGCAGGCTTTCCAGAGCCGGAGGCGGTTTGGCCTTTGACTGCCGCTTCGGTCTCTACCACTTCGAGCACCACATTGGCGGGCAACTCAACACTGATGGGTTTTTCGTTATGAAAACTGATTTGAACTTCTTCATTAGGCAATAAAAAACCCAGTTGATGTTCTATATCTTCGGCTGCAATGGTGATTTGGTCGTAAGTGCCGGTGTCCATAAACACATGCCCGGAAGCTTCCTGATACAGATATTGCATCGCACGTTGCTCCACATGGGCCTTTTCAACTTTATCATTCGAACGAAAACGCTCATTAAGCTTAGTGCCCACCGTGGTCTCTTTCATTTCCACCTGCATAAATGCGCCACCTTTGCCAGGTTTGACGTGTTGAGTCTTAAGGACACGCCACAATTTATTCTGGTATTCGATCAAATTACCCACTCTGATGTCGAAGGCGGAAATTTTCATTAACACTACAGCTCCGTTAATAGATTCGTTAAGATCGCGCATTCTAGGGGCCACCCGAGTCAACGGCAATAGAGGAATTTAGCGGCGCCTACAAGACTGACCCCCGAAACAGACAAAAGATGGCCATAAATTCCCTTTGCAAGCTTATAACAATTGCATAATAATGACTATTTAGTTAATTAATACAATAAGATATGGCAATATTAAAGAATGATTCTAGATCAACTATCGGGCCTGATCCGGGGCACTGCTGGCTGTGACGCGTTTCGACCCCCGCTGTCGCCGCTGTCCCCGTCTCGCCCGGCATCTGGACGCGGTCAAGAAAAAATACCCCCGTTACCACGCCAAGCCGGTGGCAGCCTTTGGTGATCCCAACCCAGGTCTGCTGGTGGTGGGCCTCGCCCCTGGCCTGCATGGCGCCAACGCCACTGGACGCCCTTTTACAGGTGACCATGCCGGCATCATCTTGTACAAGACTCTGCACGAATTCGGGTTTGCCAGCCATCCAGAATCCGTTTCACGTCGTGACGGGCTACAGCTCAACCATTGCCGTATCACCAATGCCGTTAAGTGTCTGCCACCCGGAAACAAGCCGACGGGGAAAGAGGTCACTGAGTGCAATATATTTTTAGGCTCTGAGATCAACAGACTAAAGCCTGGCAGCCTCATCATGGCCTTGGGGACCGTTTCGCACCGTGCAATTTTACGAGCTTGTGGGTTACGTCAGGTGGACTACAAATTTAAGCACGGTGCACTACATCGGATCACAAGTGAATTGAGACTCATCGATAGTTACCACTGTAGTCGGTATAACACCCAGACCAGGCGCCTAACTACTATGATGTTTCGTGCGGTGTTTCGTAAGGCCACCCAACTATTGAACCAGACCTGAGAATAAATGACAACCGAACTGGATCCAAAGCAATTGTTGGACTCAATTTCCCATGCTCCCGGTGTCTACCGGATGTTGGATTCAGAGGGCGCTGTATTGTATGTGGGCAAGGCTCGGGACCTTAATAAACGAGTTGCAAGCTATTTTCACAAAACGGGTTTGGGGGCCAAGACCCAAGTGCTCATGACGCAGGTTAGAGATGTCGATGTCATCGTCACCCATACCGAAGCCGAAGCACTGCTACTTGAAAATAATTTTATCAAGTCTCTTAAGCCCCGCTACAATATTCTGTTGCGTGACGACAAAAGCTATCCCTATATCTACCTTTCGGTTGGACACAAATTCCCGTTCCTTAGTTTCCATCGCGGACCACACAAGAGGGCGGGGCGTTACTTCGGCCCCTATCCCAATGCGGGGGCGGTGCGTGAGAGCCTGACTCAGTTACAACGGACCTTTCCGGTAAGGCAATGCAAAGACAGCTATTTTAAAAATCGTTCGCGACCGTGTTTGCAATACCAGATCAAGCGCTGCACAGCACCCTGTGTCGATTTGATCAGTGAGCAGAATTATGCAGAAGATGTCAGGCAGGCGACTTTGTTTTTAGAAGGTAAAAGCGAGTCCTTGGTCAACGAGCTTGTTGTCCTCATGGAAACGGCTTCACAGACAAAAAATTACGAGCAGGCGGCATTGCTCAGAGATCGAATTGCCAACCTGCGCCATGTTCAGGAGCGGCAATATGTTAGTACCGAATCGGGCGATGTGGATGTGGTGGCGTTGACCACACAGGCCGCGCACAGCTGCATTCAGCTGAGCTGTATCCGGGCCGGCCAGCATGTGGGCAGTAAGAGTTTTTTTCCAACGGTGCCCTTAGAACCCAGCCGGGAAAAGATCATGTCGGCCTTCCTCGAACAACACTATATCGACCAATTTGTTCCCGGTTTGATTTTGATCAACAGCGACCCTACGGACATGAAGCTGCTCGGCGAGACGCTCTCCGCTCAGTCTGAACACAAAGTCGTGATCTCTCACCCCAGCCGGGGGCAGCGTGCCCGCTGGGTGGAGATGGCAGCGCTCAATGCCAAGGAATCGCTACACCGGCATATGCTGCTCAAGTCCACCCTGCGGCAACAGTTCGAACAATTGATCGACGTCCTCGCGCTTGAGGCGGCGCCAGATCGTATTGAGTGTGTCGATGTCAGCCACACCATGGGGGAGGCCACTGTGGCCTCCTGTGTGGTCTATGACCGGGATGGCCCCTTGAAGGAGGACTATCGCCGTTACAATATCGAGGGCATTGAGCCGGGGGATGACTATGGAGCGGTTACGCAAATGCTGAACCGACGTTTTCGCCGTCTTACAGAAGAGGACGGCAAGCTTCCCGATCTGCTAATAATCGACGGTGGCAAGGGACAGTTGAGCGCGGCCAAAGGGGTGCTCGATGAATTTCAAATTGACGGTGTAAAACTCATCGCCATCGCCAAGGGTGCAGAGAGGAAACCCGGTAAGGAGCAAATCTTCTTGTCGCCTTCGAGCAGGCCCATTATACTGGGTGCAGACTCCCCAGCCTTACATCTGATCCAGCAGATACGTGACGAGGCTCACCGCTTTGCAATTAGCGGACACCGGCAGCGCCGCAGTAAGGCCCGTGTAACCTCAACTCTTGAACATATTGCAGGTGTGGGTAGCAAACGGCGTCAGGCATTGCTAAAACACCTGGGCGGTTTACAAGGCGTACGCCGGGCCGGTGTAGAAGATTTGCGCCGCGTACCCGGCATTAGCCCTATACTAGCACAACGCATTTACGACGAGTTCAATAGCTAAAATGGTCTTAAATATCCCCAATTTGCTGACCTTGCTGCGAATCGTTCTTATACCGGTCTTTGTCTTCGCCTACTATTCGGACTTTCCCTCGGCCCATTTAGTTGCTACCGGGGTATTTGTGTTGGGCGCCCTGACCGATTGGCTGGATGGGTATTTGGCCCGTCGCCTCAATCAACACTCGGCCCTGGGCGCATTTCTTGACCCGGTAGCGGACAAACTCATGGTCGCTACAGCCTTGATCCTCCTGGTTGCTGACACTGAGCTTTCCGCTATCGTTTTCGACAATCGGCTATTTACGGTGACGGTTGCCATCATCGTAGGTCGCGAGATTACCGTATCGGCACTGCGCGAATGGATGGCGGAATTGGGCCATCGCGGGACAGTCGCGGTGTCCTATGTGGGAAAAATGAAGACCATCGGACAGATGGTTGCGATCAGTTTTCTGGTCTTTCGCGAGCCTCTGTACGGTGTACCCATCGTATTTATTGGTGAAATTTTGCTCTATGCTGCGGCCATAATAACCCTCTGGTCTATGGTCAACTACCTCAAGGCGGCTTGGTCCAAGCTCACTACCCCCGATACCTGATACCAAAGTGGGCGTATATTAACGCTTGACAGGGAAAAATCGGTGCATAGAATAGGCGCTCCTATTTTTGCGGGAATAGCTCAGTGGTAGAGCACAACCTTGCCAAGGTTGGGGTCGCGAGTTCGAATCTCGTTTCCCGCTCCAGAATGATCGGGGAAAGCGACGCTTTCCCTTTTTTATAGCTGCCAGGATTTTCCCAAGCTCTTTGAGAGAATTCGAGAGTGATTCGACTTCGGGCAGCAAGCCGATAGTGGCTGGGTGGCAGAGTGGTTATGCAGCGGCCTGCAAAGCCGTGTACGCCGGTTCGATTCCGGCCCCAGCCTCCAAAGTCTAGTGTTGGGTCTGGCAAATCCCAGACCTGCACCTCCAGGCCCGGGTGGCGAAACTGGTAGACGCAAGGGACTTAAAATCCCTCGGTCATTGCGACCATGCCGGTTCGATTCCGGCCCCGGGTACCCTACTTTTTGGCAGTTACCGCGCCACAACAAGGGCCAGAGCACTTTGCTTCGGAGGCCGTTCACTTCATTGTGATATAATTGCCCTACTGTAGGAAAGGACCCCAATGTTTGAGAGGTTTTAGGTGATTATTTACGACTTATGCTGTGATGCGGCACACCAATTTGAAGGTTGGTTCGGCGACGTGGATGACTACGAACAGCAACGTAGCAGCGGATTATTGAGTTGCCCCGTATGTGGCAATGGCGGAGTGCGCCGTTTGCCTACCGCCAGCCACGTCAAAACCAGTGGGCGTGAATTGGAAAAGATCACCAGCACCAAGGGCTTGAATCTTCCCGAATCGAGCGCCGAGTTTGCCCGTGAGCTTCACCATTATGTCGAGACAAATTATGACAATGTGGGCGTCGAATTTTCCGAAGAGGCGCGTAGGATTCACCATGGCCATGCAGAGGAACGTAATATATACGGTAGCGCCACACCTGAGCAAGTCAGCGCCTTGCGTGAAGAAGGCATCCATACACTAAGCCTGCCCATCAAACCACCCGCCAAGGATAAGCTCAACTAGGGCGCAATCTAAATCAACACCAGCAATGGCAAGACCAGGATAAAAATCCTAATCCAGATAAATGTGCATGGTAGGAAGACTGTTCAAAAATGACAACTGAAATTATCAACCTCATAAAAGAACGTTGGCCCCTGGTAGTAGGGGGCATTGGCTTGTTAGTGTTCATCGTCGTCGCAAGCCAGTATGTCTATCAACACGGCGTAACGGCCCGCAATGCAGACAATGATCCATGTGTAATAAAATTACTGATTGAAACCGAAAGTGGCGGTCAACAATGGATGACTATTTCACCCAAGGACAATGCACCTTCCCGTGCAGACTTCGAGGAAGAAACCCGCATCCACCGGGTTGAAATTACATCCTGTCTTTAGTGCTGAGTCAGCACGCACCGGAGGCGTCACAAGCTCTGATGTGGTGGTTTTCTATTTGTTGGTTCAATCTCCCCGCGATACCCTGGCCGGATGGCCATTTAACGCATAACATCAGAGATGGGTTCGACGAAATAACATGGGATGAGATAAATGAGTAATCCAATACGCGTATTTGCCTTTTTGTCTGCACTTTTTTCATTAGTGGTTGCAGCAGCAATCATCATCTTTTCATTTGATCTAATGCCTGATTTTGATATTGCTGCTGTGCTGCAGGAATTCAAGCTCAAGATGTCCCAAGACGAGGTCTATTTTTGGGGGACCGTGGCGGTGGGCGGGTTATTTGGTTTGGTTGCGGTACTCGCCCTGCGAACTCTGAGCGGCGCTACCCGGGGGGCATTTCGCTACAACATCGATGAAGGGGAGGTGGTTGTACCACTTGGCATCATTCAAGGCATTGCCGAGGCCACCATCAAGGCCTATCCGGAAATTATAGATTCTACTGTCAGTGTCATTAATCACCGGCGTGCGCCACGGATGTCTTTGCAATTGCAGGTTGTCAGCAAAACCATTTTTGTCGATCTGGCAAAGAAACTGCGCGGCCACCTGCAACGAGAGATCGGGCAACAGACCGGGGTGATTGTCAAGGACATCAACCTGCGCATGGCAGTCACAGACAACAAGCCCACCATGTTTTTACCACGTAACAACGATCTGGAGAGCGATGAGGAGATCAATGCCGATGAAGAGCAGGTTACGATCTTGTCTGAAGCCACCCATCAACCTCCCTTCGACCTTGCCTCTGTAGACCTGGATCTAAAACCCAACCCCACAGCGCCAACCGCAGAAGATGAACAGGAAGGGGGCGAAACCGGTCGTTTTGAAGAACCCAGGACAAAGACTGGGTTATAAAAAACAGGACCAGTATGGTGCAAGCGTACAGCGTAAAAAAGGGAATCAATGGGATGCATAGCTTGAGCCGCCAAGGCACCAATAGATCCATTACTTTACATAATATACATTATACGAAGTAATGGGTTGAAATGTGGATCCGCCATGCTCAGTGAGCCAGCCTTAGAGAATCTATTAGCAAAAGAGTTTCCAGTGGATCGGGAACTCATCTACCTCAATCATGCCGCGATTGCGCCGCTGCCACTCCGCACGGGACAAGCCATTCAGGATTTTGCTCGTGAATGTGTCCAGGAAGGATCGCGCCACTATGCACACTGGCAGGATCAGGAAACCCGGCTCAGAGAGCAGCTTAGGGCGCTTTTAGCCGCGCCTTCGGTGGATGACATCGCCCTGGTCAAAAACACCTCAGAGGGCCTGTCTATGATTGCCTATGGACTTCATTGGGCTGAGGGCGACGAAGTAATTATCACCAATCAGGAATTCCCTTCTAACCGCATTATTTGGGAATCACTGCGCAACCAAGGGGTTGTGGTTACTGAGGTCAATGTAACGGATGCGATCTCACCTGATGACACCATTATCGACGCGTTTAACGACAATACACGACTTTTATCCCTTAGTTCAGTGCAGTACGGCTCAGGGTTGCGGCTAAATCTCAAGGATTTGGGGACCGCCTGCAAAGACGCCGGTATCTTGTTTTGCGTCGACGCGATTCAAGGCCTTGGGGTCTTTCCACACAGCGTTCACGAAATGAACATCGATTTTCTGGTAGCCGATGCCCACAAATGGCTGCTGGGTCCGGAAGGTATCGGGGTGTTTTACTGTGCTGAAAAATGGCGCGAACGGTTAAAACTCCACGAATACGGCTGGCACATGGTAGAGCACATGGGAGACTTCGACCGCCGGGACTGGCTTCCGGCCTCCTCTGCCAGACGGTTTGAGTGTGGCTCCCCCAACACCCTGGGGGTGTTCGCCTTCTCCGCCAGCCTGTCCCTGCTCCAGGAGATCGGTATCGACACCGTCGAACAACGGATATTGGAGCGGACCCACTATCTGCGCCAGTGGATAGACCAGCACCCAAAACTCGAATGCCTGTCCCCCTCAGGGCCGGGGCAACTGGCCGGCATTACCACCTTCAGGCACCCCGAGGTAGGCCCAGAAACGCTGTTCAAGGCCCTCCAAAGGCACGGCCTAATGTGCGCCCCTCGTGGTGGCGGCATCCGTTTTTCTCCCCACTGTTACAACTCCATTGAAAACCTGAATCGGGCCGTTAAAGTAGTGGATAGTTGTATAAAATCAACCTTATAGACGCTTATTCTAATGTAGATAAAGTATTTTCTGGTGAAATGCGTGATTATTGCTATTAATCAAGCAGTTATGGCGTATAGTTAAAGTATTACCATTTGCTAATTGAGTCGCGATGTTGAGATGTGACGATGTTGCAGGTGGTGAGCATAGAACAGGCTGTTGGCGAGATCGCGGATTTTGACTCCAGCCTGTTCTTTAATCTGAATCTTGGCGGTCTTGCTTAATTGAAATGCAAAATCACGGTCATGTTTGGCATAGTGCCGGACTGTGGTTTGGAACATCTTTTCATGATCCACGGCATCATAGCAGAGGCGATAGCCATCGAAGATGGGGTTGTCGATCATCCTGGCACTATTGAAGAATAGACCCGGGGCGCATATGCCGGTTACCCGGCCACCCATTTGTTTTTGGCGCAGGAGCAGTTCTGACCGTACCGGTGTCAACAAGGCAAAGGGCACGATGTAGTAGAACAGGGCCTCATACCACTGAGCCATCACCGTGGCATTGGAGACTGTATCGTAGCACTGGCGGATCAATCGACTGACCGGGGTGTCATCGGCCTCGTTCAATTTTAGCAAACCTTCTTTGGCCAGGGTGAACACATCCATAAACACTAGAATCTGTGGGATGGACAGACGGTCTACACCAATGGCATCGGTCACCTTGCGGGGAAATTTATATCGCAAGCCACCGTTCAAATGATCGTGGCGAATATAGGCCAGACAAAAAGACAGGATGTTGTGCCAACGCAGTTCACTATTGCTGATATCGAAATAGTAGTCATATTCACTCCAGGTGACTTCGCCCTCAAACATCTTTGAGGCCCGTGTGGGTGTCAAGATGCGCGGCTGCCAAAAGCATTTTAGATACTCATAGCGCTCCGGATTGGACATGTAGCGCGACACGGCCCAACGGTCTAGAAATTGCTGTGGAGTGCTGATGGCAATACCCAGTAGAGACTCTAAGTGCCGGGGGATATCCTCAGCGATTAACGAGGCATCGTAATGGTCGAAATGTTTAGTCGGATGCCGGGAGAAATACTGAGCAATACGTGTCAGTAATTTATTGGTGACCGGATAACGCCGCTGTAGGACGTATTCATCGCTTAACAATGCACGCAATAACAATGCCCGTTTGGCCTTGGGCGCCGAGCTATTAAAATAGGCCTCAAGAAAAGAACTTGTAATCTCAAGGGTATCGGGAACCAGATCGGCAAGGTCGGCAAGCTGAGGGTGCCTGACACGAAGGGCCCGCAGGGTAACCCGAATACGCTCGTCACGTTCGTGATCAGTGGAACTCATGATTCGACATTCCCCCGTGACACCCTCTGGGTGTATGAGCACTTGATAAGCGAAAAATTGGAAGTACGATTTGCTGGTCAAACACTGACAGGCGCGACCTCGCCTGATAATACTGCAGGCATACTAGACCAATTAACATACCCTTTGCCTAGCAAAACGGGGCGACAAGTGACAAACGGGCTTGATAAGCGGATAAATGGCCTAAAGAAATAAGGGGCTACCTTTGCAGGTCTTATTCATGCATTCCCACGCGGAGCGCGGGAATGAGGGATACTGGTTTTCTGGTTCCCACGGTCCCCCGTGGGAACCCATACCGCAACCTCAAGCGGCCTCAACCACATTCAGCATGTCTGGGCCTTCAACGGAATTGCCAAAGGGAACAGGTTAAAGAAATTGTCGGTGGTTTGTTCGCCAATTTCTTCCACGCAGGTATTGCGTACCTCAGCCAGGCACTCGGCTACATGGTACACATAGGCAGGTTCGTTGATCTTGCCACGGTGGGGTACCGGTGCCAAATAGGGGGCGTCTGTTTCTATCAGCATCCTGTCGGCGGGGACCTTGCGCGCTACTTCGCGCAGAATCCCGGCACTCTTGAAGGTCACGATACCGGAAAAGGAAATATAAAAGCCCAGATCTAACGCGGCCTTGGCTACCTCCCAGTCTTCGGCAAAGCAGTGCATAACGCCTGTGACCTCAGAGGCCCTCTCTTGCACCATAATTTTCAAAGTGTCCGCGGCGGCATCACGGCTGTGGATGATAAGGGGTTTGGCCACACACCGGGCGGCCTCGATGTGCCGCGTAAAACGTTGCCGTTGCCAGTCCAGGTCGCCTTCACTGCGAAAATAATCGAGGCCGGTCTCACCGATGGCCACCACCAGGGGGTCCGTTGCCAATGCCACCAGTTCTTCCACCGTGGGGTCCTGGCCCTCGCGTTCGTTGGGGTGCACGCCCACCGAGGCAAAGATATTGTCGTGACTCCGGGCAAGCGCCAATACCTGGGGATAGTCCTCAAGGTTGACCGACACGCACAGAAAATAGTCCACACTATTTTCCTGGGCCAGAGCCAACAACTCTCCCACCCTTTCGGATAGCGGTTCAAAATTGATGTGGCAATGGGAATCGACGAACTGCAAGCTTGAATCCACTTAAAAAACCAATCGTTGGGGGCTACATGGTGTGAGTGGGGCGTTCCGACTTGAGCGCGCCGCCTAACAAGGCCTCTATCTTACCACGGGCGACGCCGGCGTCTTTCTCGCTGAACTGGATACCTACACCGGCTGCCCGATTGCCCTGGGCGCCAATGGGGGTGATCCACACCACATGACCTGCCACCGGTATCTTTTCCTTTTCGTCCAGCAGGGTCAGCAACATAAAGACCTCTTCACTGACTTTGTATTCTTTATTAGTTGGGATAAACAGACCTCCGGTCTTTAAAAAGGGCATATAGGCGGCGTACAGCGCGCTCTTGTCTTTAATCGTTAGCGACAATACCGTAGGTCGACTGACCCCACCGGTCGCCGCTAAATTATCGGCGCTGATATCCAGACCACCTACTTTGTTGCTCACCCTATTTTTTCCCCATGCGCGTCCAGCGAATCAATACGTCTTCAAGTAGCAGGCCATCATCCAGGACGGCACCAGATTGGGCCCTGGCCTCGGATACAACCTGCAAGAACGAATACAGCCGCTTCAAGTTAAACGTTCTGGCGCTATCTTTCAACTGTGTCCCGACATCCGGGTTATTGAGCAACGGTGGACGGTTGCTCATGGCCAGACGGATCAGGTCTATTACCCAGCCTTGTAACCAGGCCAGGACGTTATTGACCCCGAAATCCTGCCACCGTTTGGCGCAACTAACGGGGTCAGCAGTGCCCTGGGTAAGGCCTGTCACGTCCGTTATCATCTGCTTACGGTGCTCCAAAAACCCATCCTCGGTATAGGCCTGGGCCCGCAGGGGTGCACCTGCCGCCAGACCCAGGACTAATTCATTATTGTTCTTGCCATTGCTTTTTCCAACCCACTGCGCTTCCAACCAGGCCAAGGCCCGGTCCCGTGGCGGAATACGAAACTCTGTCACGCTACAACGGCTACGGATGGTCGCAGGCAGACTTGAGGGCTGGTGACTCAGGAGTAGGAGATAGGAATCCTCTGGGGGCTCCTCCAGCAGCTTGAGCAGGCTATTGGCCGCATTCTGGTTCATGGCTTCGGCGGGCAACAGCACCACCACCTTGTTTGGTGCGCTGTGGGCACGGGTCTGCATGTTGCTGATCAGGCGCCGGACCTGATCCACTGCAATGATGGTCGACAGGTGTTTGCGCTGGCCGGCGCGTTCATCCTGATAGCGCAGGGCATGCCGGCTGAGTGGGTCGGTCTCGAATTTTTGGGTGTCGGCCTCAGATTGCAATACATGGAGATCGGGGTGACTCCCCGCCTCCCAGTGCCGGCAACTGCTGCATTGGCCACAGGCCTGTTTCCCGGTTGTCGGGTTTAAACACAACAACCAGCTGGTGAATTCATGTACAAAAGCCCGTTTACCCAGTCCTTGAGGCCCGGCAAACAATAGCCCATGGGAGAGCTGCTCAGGCCTAGCGGTGAGAACCTGCCAACGGTCCTGATTCCAAGGGTGTATCTTTGAACTCATGTCAGCAAAATATCCAGTACCGTTGACAACTGTGACTGGACTTCAGCGGGTGTTTTTGAGGCATCAATAACGTGTACCCGTTGGGGTTGTTCATTTGCAATGTTCAGATAGCGTTGTCGAACTTTTTCCAAGAAAACTTCGCCTTCCTTCTCAAACCGATCCGGTGCGCTGCGTTGGTTGACGCGCTGCATGCCGGTAAGGACTGGCAAATCAAATAACACTGTGAGATCGGGGCGTAATTCGCCCTGGACCCATTGTTCAAGTTCGGCGATGCGGGCAGTGGGGATACCCCGGCCGCCACCTTGATAGGCATAGGTGGCATCGGTAAAGCGATCACACAACACCCATTGTCCGGCATCAAGGGCCGGTCGCACCACTTCTTCCAGATGCTGGGCACGGGCGGCGAAGATCATGAGCAACTCGGCATCCACACCGGTAGGCTGATCATGGCGATGCAACAAGAGTTCACGCAGCGCCTCCCCCAATTCGGTGCCTCCAGGCTCACGGGTGGCGATGACCTCACAGCCAGCATCCTGCAAATACATTTGCATAAACTGCAGACTGGTGCTCTTACCGGCCCCCTCACCCCCTTCCAGGGTGATGAATAGCCCTTTTTGATTTGATGACATCACTACGTCCTAATGTTAGGTTTGGCGCTTTAACTTGCAGTTCTAAAATACTTTAAATCACTGAAGGTGTATTCCCCGTGGTTTGCCACGCAATCTGTAAGTGCGCATTTATTCGCACGATGCGTGTAAACATGACCTCTGTTGTGCGAATAAATTCGCACCTACTATTAATACCCCGTCCGCTTGCGGCGGGGTGGTTTATTTTTTGGGCATGGACGAAAATGGTTTGCGCTTGCCCTTCAATTGAAAACGAATCACCGCGTTATTGTGTTCGCGCAGGGTTTCCGAAAATTGATGGCTGCCATCACCCCGGGCGACAAAGTACAGGGCTTGGGTCTTTTGTGGATGCAGTACTGCACGGATTGCCGCTGCGCTGGGGGTGGCTATGGGCGTGGGCGGCAAACCCACTCGAGTGTAGGTGTTGTAGGGGTTATCCTCTTGGAGGTGTTTACGTTTTAGGTTGCCCCTAAAACGAACACCCAGGCCATAGATCACCGTGGGATCAGTCTGTAATTTCATGCCCCGCTTCAATCGATTATGGAACACGCCTGCGATCAATGGGCGCTCGCTGGCCACACCGGTTTCCTTCTCAACAATAGAGGCCAAAATCAACGTCTCATAGGGATCTTTGAGTAACAGGCCCTCGTCACGCCCCATCCATTCCTGCTCGACAAATTCTTTCATCCGTTTATAAGCCTGGCGCAACAATATAACGTCTTGCATGCCAGCGCTGTAGGTGTAGGTGTCCGGAAAGAACAGTCCCTCCGGGTAGTCATAATCCGTTACCCCGAGGCGCTCCAATAGCTTTTCCCAAGGTACCTTGCCGAGGCTGTGTTGAAGCTTGGGTGATCGTCCCAGTGTTTCCAGGGTTTGTTTGATAGTCAGGCCTTCGACAATGGCAAAGGGGTAAGATATCACCCGACCGAAGGTCACCTGGTCCAGCAGTGCCAAGGCATTAATACCGTCTTCGAAGCGGTACTCACCGGCCTTGAGGCTGCGACTCAAACCCTTAACATAAGCCCAGACCACCAGGGGCTTGTCATAGGGGATGACCCCCCGCGATTGCAGGCTATTGGCAAACTCATTGAGACTGGTACCGGGCGCCACCGCGTAGACCTCATCGCCAGGATGAAGGGTACGGTAGCCAAACCACAACAGGTACAGGCCACTCACTACAACGCTCACCGCGGCAACCGTCCACAGGGTCTTTTTAATTCTTGCCAGCACTTAAGCTACAATCTAATAAGGAAATTGATCAATAAACTTTTTTGTCGTTGTGCCGCTGAGGTAGTCTCGGTCCGCCAACTGACGTACCGGCACTATTCCGATAATACTGTTGGTGACAAATATCTCGTCGGCATGGGTGAGCCGGTGTGGATCAACGCCACCGATTTCTAAAGGTATCTCCATCGCCTGGGCCTGCTCCATGACCCAATTGCGGACGATCCCGGCTACGCCACATTGTGACAGGTCTGGGGTCATGATGGCACCCTGAGAGACGGCAAACAGATTGCTCATGGTGCCTTCAATGACTAGACCATGGTTGTCACACATCAGCCCCTCGTCAAAATCACTATCCCACTCTTGCCGGGCCAGGACCTGTTCCAGCCGGTTGAGATGCTTGATCCCCGCCAGGGTCGGGTGGCGTGATACCGTGGTGTCACAGTAGCGTAGGCGAGCGCCGGTCCTGCGCACTCTGTCGACATGGTCCGGCCAAGGGGCCAAGCTCAGGATGCGTGTAGGCGCCCCCTGCGGTGATGGTGACCGGTAACCCCGGTCACCGGTTCCGCGGGTAACGATCAGCTTGGCGATGGCCCTCTCCTGACCAGTGCAAACTTGCACTATTTCATCACCCAAGACCCTGTCTGGAGTCAGCCCCTCAATACCCAGGCGAGCACAACCCTGCCGCAGGCGTTTCAAGTGCCGGGGCCAGAATGGGATGGCCCCCTCCACCACCGCCATGGTCTCGAACAACCCATCACCATAGTGCAGACCTCGATCAGCAACGGAAAGTGTGGCTTGGAGCTCGCCATTGACCCAGCATTTAAGGTAAGTACTCACTGCTATTTGCTCCCTCGCCCACCAGGGAGAGGGTTGGGGTGAGGGGGTAGATAAAACACAGTTTTACCCCCTCATCCCGGCCTTCCCCCAGAGGGGGAAGGGATGGCTTCGACTTTTGGGTCTGCGTAATTTTGCCTCATGTCACCGAATGATCACAACGCAAATTCAGAATGTCACGGTGCGTCTGCACTTTGTGAAATAAATATTTATGGTGAGTACTCACTCCAAACTTTACCGATCAAATATCCGCAACAGGCCCTCGGCCTTGGCCCGGGTCTCGGCCAGTTCTTTTTCGGCAACGGAATCGGCCACAATACCGGCACCCGCCCGTAGGCTTAAATCATTACCTTCTTTCACCAGAGTGCGGATCAGTATATTGAGATCCATGCTGCCATCACGATTGAGATAGCCCAAGGCGCCAGTATAGGCCCCCCGTCGAACCTGCTCCAGTTCACTGATGATCTCCATGCAGCGTACTTTGGGGCAACCGGTAATGGTCCCACCGGGAAAAGTAGCCCGTATCACTTCGATCGGTGTCCAGCCATCACGTAGACGTCCGGATACCTGGGAGACGATGTGATGGACATGGCGATAGTGCTCCACCACCATAAACTCATCCACCTGGATCGTGCCCGGTTCACAGACCCGGCCCAGGTCGTTGCGTTCAAGATCGATCAACATCACGTGCTCCGCCCGTTCCTTGGGGTGGGTCACCAACTGCTGCGCCAACCGCTGATCGTCAGTTGCATCCACGCCGCGTGGATAGGTGCCTGCAATGGGACGGGTGCTGACCCGTCCATGACGAGTACTCACCAAGCGCTCCGGTGACGAGCTGATAATGGCTTGTTCATCGTTCAGATTGAACAGACCAGCAAACGGTGCTGGATTGGTATGGCGTAAATGGGCATAGACATCCGCTGCCGTTACACCGTCACTTAAAGTAGTGCGCCAAGCCCGGGAAAGATTTACCTGAAAGACATCACCGGCCTCAATATAGGCCTGAACGCGCCCCACCCCATCGAGAAACTGTTGTGCTTCGTCTTCTTCCCAGACAGCTGTCCCCAATGGTGTTTTTTTTGCTTTTGCCTTTTGCGCACCGGTGAGGTCCGATTCCATTTCTTTAAGCAACTGAGCCTGGTCCGCTTCAGCAATCACATGGGTCTGTTTACCTTGGTGATCCCAAATGATGGCAGCCGGAATACGCAATGCACAGGCGACGGGAAAGGGGTTACTGCTTTTGGGCAGGCTCAGCCGGGGCTCGATTTCAGCAATCAGTTCGTAGCCCAAAAACAGCACCCAGCCACCACTAAAGGGGAGCGCCTTTGGGGTCGCAACCACAGTGTCGGTCTGCCGCCATTGCTTATTCAAGCTTTCCAGAAAACTATCTTCTGTCGATTTACCCTCTATGGTGCAATGACCGGCCCCATCCAGTTCGATCGAACCTTGAGGAAAAGCAAACAGGATATCGTAACGGGCCTGGGCGGTGCCGTGGGCGACACTTTCCAGTAGACAGGGATAACGCTGAGGTAAAACCGCCTGTAAGGCGCTCAGATCAGGGGCGTGGGCAAGCGTTCGTGACCGCCATCCACAACCATTTTGGTCCAGGTTGGCGGTGACCTGGTTCACCCGTAGCGGCGAAACACCAAGGTGCCGTTGGTGCCCCCAAACCCGAAGGAGTTAGACAGGACCCCATTGATGGACATTTCCCGCGCGCTGTCAGGCACATAATCCAAGTCACATTCCGGATCGGGATTTTCCAGATTAATGGTGGGTGGAGCAATTTGGTGGTGTACCGCCATCACACTGTAGATGGCCTCAATACCCCCTGCGGCGCCGAGCAGGTGCCCGGTCATGGATTTGGTAGAGCTGACTGCAAGTTTCTTGGCGTGACCAGCAAACGTGGTTTTGACCGCCACGGTCTCCGCCTTATCGCCCAAGGG
>ENA-ORDP01000153-ORDP01000153.1-marine-sediment-metagenome-genome-assembly--contig:-NODE-153-length-45912-cov-6.943215_pt1 | contig 45912 bp, 58 predicted proteins | sample MGYA00248627_ERZ508539 | MGnify/ENA primary metagenome ERZ508539 (study PRJEB26208, sample SAMN05571518) | marine sediment metagenome | biome: deep sea; feature: Hydrothermal vent; material...
GCTATAGTAAAATTTGGTTCTCTTGAATTTAGATCATTTAAAACTCCTAAAGAACTTTTAAATATCGCTAAATGGATTGATATTTTATATCAAGTAAAAAAAGCTTCTTTATTATTTAAAAATGAAGAAGAACTTATTTCTTCTTTTTCATTTTTAGGTGAAAATATTTTCTTAGAAAGAGTTTTTGGAGATAAATATCAGTTCTTAAAGGAAAAAAATATAGAAAATATAGAACAAAAAATATATAGTGGTATTCGTCTTATTCAAGATGTAGTTTATGCACCTAGATAACAAGATATTCCTCCCCCCTCCTTTTATTTTTAATATACTCAATATGCATCAAGCGGAGTAAACTAATGTGGTTATATTCATACCAATCAAAATCTATGTCCGGAAAAGCACTCTCTAAGGGTTTAGGGATAAAAAGAATTAAACATAACAACAGTTCTTTTATCGGGGATTTAAATAAAACAGTTATAAACTGGGGAGCAAGCACACTCCCTCCTAATATTTTACATGCTAATATTATAAACATACCAGAAGAAATAAACATAACTTCAAACAAACTCTATTTCTTTCGTAAATTAAGGGCCACTCCTTTCCTCCCACAATATACAGAAATGAGAGAAGAAGCACAAGAATGGGCAAGAGAACACAAAGTTGTCTGTAGGACCGTATTAAGAGGCCACAGTGGCAGGGGGATAGTTATGGCATCAACCCCCCAAGAAATAGTAGATGCACCTCTGTACGTCCGCTATGAGGCTAAGAAGGATGAATATAGGGTGCATGTATATAGAGGAAAGGTATTTGATGTACAAAAGAAGGGGGGGAGAATAGGGGTAGAGTGTAATTGGGAAATACGGAATAAAAAGAATGGTTTTGTTTTTATGCGGAAGGATATAAATCCCCCTCAATGTGTTTTAGATATAGCAATAGATTGTTTCAACTGTTTTGCTTTAGATTTTGGAGCGATAGATGTTATATATAAAGAAAGACAAGACAAGGCTTTCGTCTTAGAAATTAATACAGCCCCCGGATTAAAAGCCACTACTCTCACTAATTACATTAACCTTTTTAAAAGAATAGAGGAGATAAGTAATGTATGACAAACTAGAAGGCCGAAATTGGGTATCAATAGCACAAAAGGCAGACCCTTATGGATCGGAATGTTATTATTGTAAAGGTGAAAATGATTTTGCAGATGATTGCGGGTGGTTTTATAATGGGTGGTTTTATGATATAGACCATGAAGTAAAAGAAAAAGCCATATGTAAAACTTGCTGGGAAAAGAAAGGTTCACCGAAGAATTGGGGAGACAGATAATGTATGATAAAGAAAGAGAACTACCTGTCTATATAGAAAGAGGGAAAATAGGAAACCTTACACAGATAGGGTGGTATAAGGTAGATGATTTTACTCTCGCATATATGGTTGTTATTCTCTGTTTTCGTCCTAAAATAGGACAGTGCCTCGTAATAAGGAAAAAGAATTTTAAGAAAAACCTTAAGAAGATAAGAGATAGTGAGAGATTTACTTCTCTTCTAAGAGAGTATTAACCTCGGGGGGCCTATACTATATAACCCTTTTAGAAGGTATTTCCTGACAAAATAAATAAAAAAATAATATGTCAGGAAGATGTTTTAATAGTAGTTATATATATAAAGGAAGAAAAATATAATGGAAAATCTCTCAGCGTTTCCTAAGATTTTTGCCTTAGGTAGTAAATATATTAGTAATATATTTGATAAGCTCTTTGAAATCACTGAAAAAGTAGATGGTTCACAATTTGTTTTTGGAAAGATTGATGGAGAACTTAAGATTAGGTCTAAGGGGGCTATTATCATCCCGGATGCTCCCCCTAAAATGTTTAAGGCAGGTGTTGAGTATGTTCTTTCTCTTTCTTCTACCCTCCCCGATAATATTGTATTTTATTGTGAATATTTAAGTAAACCTAAACACAATATTTTAAAATATGATAGAATACCATTAAATCATTTAGCTTTGTTCGGTGTAGAAGAACCTCATGCTGGTTTCATGCCGTATATAAGTTTAATTTATTGGTCTAAAACACTTAAAATAGATTTAGTACCTATTTTATACTCTTCAGTAGAGACAGGTTATTCAACAGAAGAAGCAATAAAACTTCTCACCCGTCCTTCCTTCTTAGGGGGAACAAATATTGAGGGCATTGTAATTAAAAGTTTCCAAGAATTTTGGGTGGGAGGTAGGGTGTTACCGATTATGTCTGGTAAATATGTATCAGAAGCCTTTAAGGAAGTACACCGTAAAACATGGGCAAGCGAGAAAAGCACTACAGGAAAATGGAAAAAGTTTAAAGAGGGATTTTGTACAGAAGCCCGCTGGCTAAAGGCAGTGCAGCATTTAAAAGAAGAAGAAAAACTTCTGTCTGATCTCAAGGATATTGGCAGCCTGATTAATGAAGTGAAAAAAGATATCGGTGAAGAAGAGAAGGAAGAAATAAAAACCTTCTTATGGCGATTGTTTGGAAAAGAACTTCTTCATAGTAGCGTTAAGGGTTTACCTGAATGGTATAAAAAACATTTAGCTTTAGGGGGAGACTAATGTCTGAAGTTTTTGTTATAAGTGATACACATTTTGGGCATAAAAATATACTGAAATTTCCTAGCTCTTATATTGAAGGAGAGAAGCTTCGTCCGTTTAAATCACTCACTGAAATGAATGTCACAATAATTGAAAATTGGAATAAGGTAGTTTCGGTTAAAGATAAGGTTTATCATTTAGGGGATGTTGCTTGGGACTTAGCTTCACTAAAGTTGGTTGGATTATTAAACGGCAAGAAAAGACTTGTGAGAGGAAACCATGATTTACTTAGTCTCGCTTCTTATCGGGAATTTTTTCACGATATTTATGGCGTTCGCCAAATAAATGGTATTTGGTTAACACATTGTCCTATGTATTTAGGAGAAGATGTTGATAAATCTAAGGTAAAAATAAACTTACATGGACATTTACACGATAGAATTATTCCTAATAAAAAATATAAGAATGTATGTGTAGAGTGTATTAACTACACCCCAATTTCTTTAGATGAAATAATTAAGGAACTTTAATGGCAGGTAGATGTATAGAAAAACTTTCTCATTCATGTGGAAGCCACGACGCATTACAAATTTATCTAGATAATCAAGGAAAATATAGTGGTTATTGCCATGCTTGTAATACATATGTTTCTTCCCCGTATAAAGAAGGTAATGCCCCGGTTGTTAAAAAGGTTAAAAGGACAGAAGAAGAAATAAAAGAAGAACTAGAAGAAATTTCTTCCCTCCCTGTTGTAACTCTCCCCGATAGAAAACTAGAGAAAACCTCTTTAGATTATTTTGATATTAAGATTAGCTTGTCTGAACAAGACGGGACTACCCCTGTTCTACATCACTATCCTTACTACAAAGATGGGGGAGTGGTGGGGTATAAAAACCGTCTTATCGCAGGAAAAACTTTCTGGTCTACCGGAAATATTAAAGAAGCAGAACCTTTCGGTTGGAAGCAAGCCCTTGAGACAGGTGCAAAAACCCTTTATATTACCGAGGGAGAACTTGATGCCGTTGCTTTGTTTCAAGCATTAAAGAATAAAGCTAAAGGAACTAGGTATGCAGAATACAATCCCGCTGTTGTCAGCGTAAAGAACGGGAGCAGTAGCGCAAAGAGAGACCTGTCTGCTTTTGCTTCAACTCTTCAAAATAATTTTCAGGAAATAGTTTTAGTATTCGACCAAGACAAAGCAGGGAAACGAGCTGTTGAAGAAGTGGTGCAAGTTATCCCCTATATTCAAACAGTTACAATCCCCGGTAAAGACCCCAATGAGTGTATTATAAAAGGACACTCTCTTGCCCTATGTAATGCTGTCTTGTTTAAAAAGAATAAACCTAAGAATACACGTCTCGTATTAGGGACAGACTTAATTTCTTCTGCACGGAAAGAAACTAAGATGGGTTTGTCTTGGCCTTGGGAAGGACTTACTAAACTAACAAGGGGAATTAGGTTTGGTGAAACAGTGTATTTAGGTTCGGGCGTCAAAATGGGAAAAACGACCCTAGTTACTAAATTAATAGCACATTTAATAATTGAACACAATCTTAAAGTGTTATGTGTACAGCCAGAGGAACCTATCGATAAAACATTCAGACTTGTCACGGGGCAGGTTGCACACAGAATATTTAATGACCCCGAAATTCCTTTTGATTACGAAGCATATGATAAGGCTGCTCCTGTTGTAGGTGAGAAGCTTGTTCTATTAAACCTTTACCAAAACCTAGAGTGGAATGTTCTTCGTGGCGATATTATTTCGGCTGTAAATGACGGATGTAGGGCTGTATTTATTGACCCGATAACCAACCTAACAAATGGGATTGATGCAGCTACAGCTAATGTTGTTCTACAAGAGTTTGCACAAGAACTTGCATATCTAGCTAAAGATTTAAGTATAATTATATTTTTATTTTGTCACTTAAAAGCACCTGCATCGGGTTCCCCACATGAACGCGGTGGAACAATTTACTCCTCACAGTTTGCAGGTAGCCGCGCAATGATGCGCTCGTGCCACCTTATGTTAGGACTTGAAGGAAATAAAGACCCCAACCTCCCCCAAGAAGAAAGAAATATGCGTAAACTTATTATACTAGAAGACAGGGCCTACGGTGCAACAGGTTATATCCCCTTGTATTTTGATATTAAAACTGGGATATATCATGAAATGAAAGTAGAAACATGACAAAAGAAAAAATTTATTCTCTGATAGAAGAACTCTGTAAAGAGAAACATAAGAAAACAGTTACAAGATTATTTTACTATCTACATAACAGACATAATGCAGAAGATATTTTGCAAGAAGCCTACTGCCGTGCTTTGAAATATTGGAAAACCTTTAACTCTGAAGAGGATTTTCAAGGCAGATTTAGGATTATTCTTAATAATGTTCTTAAGGATTTTATGAAAGCAGAAAGACTCCGAGGAATGAAGGATGAAAACTATCCACCGATAGGGGAGATACAAAACCACATCTTTCACCGTCTTGCACTAAAAGAAGTGCTGGATATCATAGATGAAAAAACAGATAGGATAAAAAGAATACTCTATCTACATTTAATTGATGGGTATACCGCTAAGGAAGTCGAACAGATTGTCCCAGAAAGTGTCGCGACAATTTGGAAGATAACACAAAGGTTTCGTGAAGAAATAAAAGACAGGAAAAAGTAATGAAGTTAAACTATATGAGCGATATACATACGGAGTTTGACAAACCCTTTAAAGACTTCCTATTAAATAACACTGAAGCTGCGGATGTTCTTATCTTAGCAGGAGATATTGAAACAAGGGGGCAAGTTGAGTGTGTTAAGCAAATGGCGCAGCACTATAAATATGTTATTTATATTTTCGGAAACCATGAATACTATAACGAAGCTTTCCCAGATATTAGGAAAGAAGTCAAAAAGGAATTTAAGGGAACTAATATAAACCTTTTAGAAAACAGTTCTGTCGAACTTGAGGGGGTGCGTTTTCACGGTGCGACTCTCTGGACTGATTGTGGCAACTATAACCCCATCACAATAAATAGGGTTGGTGGAGAACTCAATGATTTCCGTTGTATTCATCGTAGGACTAAAGGGACAGTAGAAAGTTTTGAAGAATGGAGAAAAGATTTCATTCGTTTTACAGCACAATATTCTACAGAAGTACATAAAGAAACTGTAGAATGGTTAAGCCGCGTTGTTCGCCCTAATGATGTTGTTATAACCCATCATGCCCCTAGCTATGGTTCTTTGCATCCTAAGTATAAACATGAGGTGGAATTAAATGCTGCATTCATGAGTGATATGACAAAGTTTATTTTAAAAGCTAAGCCACAGGTTTGGTTTCATGGCCATGTTCACCAGTCTTTTGATTATATGGTAGGGGAGACACGTATCCTTTGTAACCCTAGAGGATATGCAGGATATGAAGAAAACCCTTCTTTTAATAAGGAAGCAATATATATTGTAAAATGAAAAATGATTTAAAAGAAATCGAGAGGTGTCGTTGATGCGAATAGCAACATTTCGATCTTGAAACAGACGGCCTCCTTCCCCAAATAACAACAGTATGGTGTGCTGTTGTTAAAGAACACACTACTAATTTGGTAACAACTTTCACACCCAAGAACATCCACACTCTCCCAAAGTTTCTTTCCACCTTTGATTGTTTGATAGGACACAATTGTGTACAGTTTGATTTTCCTGTCTTACAAAAAATATATGGATGGGTGTACACAGGACATGTCGTTGATACCCTATTAATGTCCCGGCTTCAATCTCCACATAGACAGACACCAAAAGGATATAAGGGCAGAGGACCACACAGTGTTGAAGCATGGGGTGTTAGGTTTGGTAGTTTAAAAATAGAGCATGAGGACTGGACGCAATATTCAGAGGATATGCTTGAACGCTGTAAACAAGATGTAGAGATACAACAGAAAATATATTATGCTCTTAGGAAAGAAGGGGAAGGGAAGAACTTAGGAGCAGCACATAAACTTAATGTAAAACTTTTTCACTATTTACAATTGCAAGAAGAATATGGATGGACATTTGATAGAGAGCATGTAAAGAAAAACCTTGCCACTCTTGATAGATGGATGAAAAAGATTGAAAAGGTTCTTGCTCCCCATCTTCCTATGTTAGTTATTCCTTTAGAAACCAAAACAAAAGAAGGTTATGCTTATGTTAAAAAACCCTTTAAGAAAAACGGAGAATACAGTAAGTATGCTTGTGAATACCTTGGGGAATATATTAGAGATTGTTGCGGTCCCTTTAGTAGGTTTACTATTAGGCCTATATCTCTGGACAGTACTGTAGAAGTAAAACAGTTTCTCCTAGACCAAGGATGGAAACCAGCTAAGTGGAATGAAAAAGACGGGAAAAGAACATCAGCTAATCTTAGTAAAGATGATCCGTTTGATGGCGTTCAAAGCGCACTAGGAAAGCTTGTTGCTAAACGTATCCAGTGTAGACAGAGAAGGTCTGTTCTTGAGGGGTGGCAAAAGAATTGTAGGGAAGACGGTAAACTCTCTCCTAGAGTGGGCGGTATAGCCACCACAGGCCGCTTACGACATGCCGGGATAGTTAATGTCCCTTCCCCCCACAGCGGAGCTTTCTTTGCTGTACCAATGCGACAATGCTTTACAGCACGTAAGGGGTGGAAGATGGTGGGGGTTGATAGTAAGGGTAATCAAATGCGGCAACTTGCTGCAAGAATGGGTGACGAAGAATTTACACATGCAGTTTTATTCGGGACACAAGAAGACAAAACGGATTTACACTCTCTTAATCAGAGACGCTCCGGAGCCGCTACACGGTCCTTAGCTAAAAACTTTTTTTACGGGAGTATTCTCTTCGGAGCAGGGGATGCTAAGACAGCGAAACTCCTTGACACAACAAAAGAAAAAGCAAGGAAACTTAAAGAAGACTATTTAAATGGTATGCCTAAGCTTAAAGCTGTTATAGAGGGGTTGAAAAAGGAATGGCATATAACAGCTAAACGTATGTACAATCCACGTTTCAACCGTGTTGAATATTTTGGTGGGTATATTAGGGGGATAGATGGGAGAGGGATACTGGTCCCGTTTGAAAAAGACCTTTTATGTTATGCTCTTCAATCAGATGAAGCAATACAAATGGGGGCAGCATATGTAATTTTACATAAGCGGGCAGAAAAGAAAGGATGGAAATTAAATGAAGACTGGCAAATGCTTATTTGGATGCACGATGAATTTCAAATGGAGAGTAGGCCAGAGATTGTAGAAGAACTTGGACAACTCGGTTGTAAGGCTATTAAATGGGCGGGAGAATTTTTCAATATAAACTGTCCGCATGATGGTGAGTACTTAATAGGAGACAATTGGAATGAGACGCATTAGGTTTCAATTTATATGGAAAAGAAAATGGCGGATAGTTAAAGGCAGTCTTATAGATGATTTCTTTTTTCCTCCACTTAGAACACATTTTCTTACTATCGGCCCATTTACTTTTAAATGGTATAATTAAAAAAAATAATATGTCAGGAAGATGTTTTAATAGTAGTTATATATAGTAGAAAGGATAAAAAACATGTCACTTAATTCAAACAATCTCCCCGGTGGGGCTAGTAATATTACTCCTATGGAGCCGGGAACATATCCGGCTAGGACTGTAGCTATCGTTGATCTTGGGATGCAAACACAAAGACCTTGGCAGGGAAAAGAAAAACCACCTGCTAATATGATTGCTATTACCTATGAGTTTGTAGATGAATTTCTCAAGGATGAAGATGAGAAAGATATTCTCGATAAACCTAGGTGGCTTACCGAGATGATGGCTATCTATAATCTTTCAGCAGACAAAGCTATCAGTACAAAGCGATATCTAGCCCTTGATCCCTCACAAGAATATAAGGGGGATTTTAGTAAGGTGGTTGATATCCCTTGTATGGTGACGGTTGTACACAACCCCAATAAAAAGACAGGTGGTGTGTATGAGAACATTGCGAGTATTAGCCCAATGCGGGAGAAGGATGCAGATAAGTGCCCGGCTCTTGTTAATCCGCTGAAGGTATTTGACTTTGATGAACCCAACCTTGAAGTGTTTCTTTCCCTCCCTTCGTTTATACAAAAGAAAGTTAAGGCAGCACTCAATTATGAGGGGAGTAAATTAGCGGTGTTACTTGGTGTTGAAACTAAAGAAGCAGAAGCATCAGACGGTGACAACCCCTATTAATCTTGTCCCTCTGATCGACGCGGATATTATTCGATATGAAACTGGTTTTGCAGCAGAGACAGGTTGGTCGGCAATAACAGAAGAGAGGGAGAAAATCCCCCCATTCGATTATGTTAAGGCTTTGTTACATCAACGTATAGCAAATATCTGCGCTATTATAGGAACAAAAGAAACTCCCCGGCTTTTTATAACAGAAGGGCATACGTTTCGTTTTGACATTGCTAAAACAAAACCATACAAAGGAACAAGGAAAGGAAATAAACCTTGGCATTATCGTAATCTAACAGTATATCTTCGTGATGTATTAAACGCAGAAGTTATTACTGGGATTGAAGTGGACGATCAACTAGCTATAGAACAACTAAATCCTGAAACACAGACAATTATCTGTTCAAGGGATAAGGATTTAAGACAAATCCCGGGTTGGTTCTTTAGTTGGGAACTCAATAGACAACCTTCTTTCGGTCCTAAATTCATTACCGCTGACGGAACAGTTGAACTTTCCGATGATAGAAAAAAACTAAATGCTACTGGCTTAGCTGCCTTTTATGGCCAAGTGCTTACCGGCGACAGGGTTGACAATATTCCCGGCTTGGATAAGTGCGGGCCAGTAGCAGCTTTTTCTATTTTAAACGAAAACAGAGAAGACATGTTAAGTGCTGTCAGAGAAGCATATGACAATGACGAACTTCTCCTAGAACAAGGCCGTCTTTGTTGGATGGTGCGTAAACTTAATGATGACGGAAGCCCTGTTATGTGGGAAATAGGAATGGAAGAATAATTATGCGAGGGATAGCTTAGCGGTTAGTGCCTAGAGACTGTGTATCTAGGAGACTGTGGTTCGACTCCGCACCCTTGCACATTTTTATAGGTTAGTTATGCGCAAAAGAAACCCCGTAGCTAAAGCACTAAGAACTCCTAGATTTAGAATGAAGAAAATTAAGATGAAGAAAGGAAAAGGTTCTTATAAACGTGTTAAGAAAATACAATTCAGATAAATGGACATTAGCACGGTTTAATAGTTTTATAAAGAGTGGGTTGCGTTCCCTATCTAGGAAGTGGCCCCCTAAATATGAAGTGAGGAAAAAAGCATGGATTGAACGCGGTATCTATAAGTGCGCTGGTTATAAGAAAAGGGCACATAGGGTTCGTGTTACTGTTATTGAAAAGAATAAACGTGTTAACAACGTATTTGTAGATCACATAGTTCCAATAGTAGACCCAGTAAAAGGTTTTACTTCTTGGGACAGTATTGTAGAAAGAATGTTCTGCGAAAAAGAAAACCTACAAGTACTTTGTAAACAATGCCATAAAGGTAAAACAAATGACGAACGTAAATCAAAAGAACTTTGATATTACAGAAGCGGCGGAAGAAATGTTTACGCTTCTAAAAGACAATTCACAACAGTTTGAAGAAGGGGATACTGTTGTTTCAGAAGAGGGGCTGGAAAAACTATCTTCTTTCTTCGGGACTATTTCCCGTGATGATAGGGCAGAAGTGTTTCTAAACTTTCTAGCTAATATGCACGATGGTGGGTATAGCTATGACATTACCCAATTCATGGGAGAAGCGGTATGAAGATACTTTTACTAGATATTGAAACTGCCCCGAACAAGGCTTATACGTGGGGACTGTGGAAACAGAACATTGCATTAAACCAAGTTGAAGAGTTTGGATACACTCTCTGTTGGGCCGCCAAATGGTATGGTGAGAAGAAGATGATGTTCGCTTCCATTCATGCAAACGGAAAGAGAAAGATGCTCGAAGAAGCTTATACACTTCTTGATGAAGCGGATGTTGTTATACACTATAATGGTGTTAAGTTTGACATCCCTATTCTAAACCAAGAGTTTCTTTCCCTAGGTTTTACACCACCTTCTCCTGTTATTCAAATAGACCTTCTCCGTGTTGTACGGAAACAGTTTAGGTTGACGAGTAATAAGCTTGACTATGTTGCCCGCTACTTAGGTTTTGGTGGCAAGTTCCAGCATAAAGGAATGGAACTGTGGACAGAATGTATGGCTGGTGATGAAGCTTCTTGGAAGATAATGGAGAAGTATAATAAGCAGGATGTTACCTTGCTTGAACAGGTGTATAAACTTCTTCTTCCTTGGATTTCAAACCACCCGAATTATGGTTTGTTTATGAAAGCAGATAGACCTACATGTCCTAATTGTGGAAGTTCACATATAATTAAACGTGGTGTCCGCTATACACAGTCTCTCACCTACCCCCGCTATCTGTGTAAGGATTGTGGTAGTTGGAGCAAGGGACGCTATACTGATTATGACAAGGACAAGCGTAAGAACGTATTGAAAGGGATATAATGAACACTACTAATCTTAATGTTAAACCAGAAACGGTTTCAATTTATGGGGGAGCTTTTCACGCTCCCCCTATTCCCTCACCAGTTATTTACTTAATCGGTGCTTTAAAAAATCAAAGTATTCCAGAATATGGGGTAGCTCTAAGGGAATTTGGGTATGATGTTTTCGATGATTGGTTTACCCCCGGAAAAAATGCAGATGTATATTGGAAAAAATATTCACAAGCTAGGGGACAAACATATAAAGAAGCATTAAATTCTTGGGCGGCTAAACATATATTCGCTTTTGATAAATACCATCTTGATAGGGCGGATATAGGTGTATTGGTTATGCCAGCAGGTAAGTCAGGACATTTAGAACTCGGTTATTTAACTGGTCAGGGTAAACCCACATTTATATTTTGGCCCGATGGAGAACCACCGGAAGATAAATGGGAAATTATGGTGAAGTTTGCAACACCCGTGTTTTCTTTTAGTGAGTTAGTGGAGGAATTGAATGATATCTAGAAAGACGATAGGAGAAGGTGCTGAGACGCTCCTTAAACAACTAAGTAGAAAAAATACAATGATTGAGGGAATGAAGTTTGATGGGGATAAACTTAGGTTTGATCTTATCCCCCCTGAAGTAGATGAAGCCCTCGCTACAATCCTCACCTTTGGTGCTGATAAATATGGGGATAGAAACTGGGAACTAGGCATGGATTGGGGACGTTCATATGGGGCTATGTGTAGGCATCTTAATGCTTGGCGGAAAGGTGAAAAGCTTGACCCTGAAAGCGGTAAACCCCATCTGTGGCATGCGCTAACATGTCTTTCTTTTTTAGTGACATATGAACAACGTAATAGCGGGAGGGATAATATTACTCATGAAAGTGATTAATCTTTCTCATACAATAATAGTGTAAAGGAGATAGTTAATGGACTTTAAGGATGTACTTATCTGGCCTATGCCTTCTGATATAAACTCTCGAAAAGATGTAAGTCTCACTCGCAAGTTTTATTTTAAAAGGCAGAATAAAGTTCTCACCACTGTTCCTATTATCGCAGCTAATATGCATAATATAGGAACAGAGAAAGTAGCACGAACCCTTGTTAAACATAATATGCTCACTGCTCTTGTAAAGGGAAATTACCATCCATGGGATTTAGATGATAGGGTTTTCGCTACCTATGGCCTTGAGCATATAGTAGGTAAACCTAGTCTTATATGTCTTGATGTAGCTAACGGGTATATGTCTTCTTTTGTAAACAAAGTAAAAGAAACACGGAAGAAATTTCCCCTTGCTATTATTATGGCAGGAAACATAGCTACATATCTGGGGATGGAAGACTTAGCTGATGCAGGGGCAGATATCATTAAGGTGGGTATAGGTAGCGGTAGTGCCTGTACTACTCGTATTAAGACAGGTGTAGGTGTCCCACAACTTGAAGCATTAAGGAACTGTGTACCTTATAAACAAATCTCCCGTGTTTTAATTTGTTCCGATGGTGGACATAAGACACCGGGGGATGTTGCCAAGGCTTTTGTAGCAGGAGCAGATTTCGTTATGCTCGGCGGAATGTTTGCTGGAACAGTCGAAACAGGGAATGAGTTTTATGGGAACGCTTCTAAAAAAGCACAGGGAGAAATTGCTTCCTATCGTGCAGCAGAGGGGAGAAGCCTTAAAATTGAAAAGAAAGAGGGGTTAGACGATGTAGTGTTAGACCTTCTCGGGGGGCTTCGTTCAGCCTGTAGTTATGTCGGCGCACATAATTTAGAAGAGCTAAAAAGCAAGGGAACTCTTATAGAGATAAAATAATGATTAAGGTTGTCAATAAGTATAAAGAAGTATTCGATGTATATATAGGACGCGGAAGTAAATGGGGGAACCCGTTTAGGTAAGATAATAATGAAAGTAAGACAAGGGTTGATAGAGATTGGGAAGTAATATGAAAACAATTATTGCGGGTAGTAGGTCAATAACAAATATTGAAGATGTATATAATGCTGTTCATAACTCAAACTTTGATATTACAGAAGTTGTTAGTGGAATTGCGAGGGGTGTTGATCGTTTAGGAGAACAATGGGCAAAGGAAAACAATATTTCAATCAAAAGATTTCCAGCACAATGGAATAAATATGGCCGTAGTGCTGGTTATATTCGTAATGCACAAATGGCTAATTATAGTGATGCATTGATAGCAGTTTGGGATGGGAAATCGAAAGGAACACAACACATGAGCAACTTTGCTAAAAAGTCTGGCTTGCTTGTTTATGTGTATACAATTAAAGGAGACGAGTAAGAGGATTTTTGTAGAGATTAAATAAGGTGAGGCAGCCCATCGGTGAGAGTAGCAGACTGTAAATCTGTAGCCGTTATGCGTTGTGTAGGTTCACCGCCAAAACATAGGCAAAAACTAAGGGAGGGAGTGCAAGCTCCCTCCCTTTTTCTTTGTAAGCCCTATAGAAGCCCATACAAGGCCTTTTCTCTCTTTTTGGCATCAACCCTACCAGCAACTCTTTCCTCGCCCCTCTCAGCCTCAACCTGACAGGCCTATTTTATGCTCTCGGCTTATAAGAAGAACCCCCGAAGGTTCTAACTGCTAAATACATTGCCTTACGTCTCCAAGTAGGAACACCGGCTGATTTCATTATTTCAAGAAAAATTCCGTCTGCCTGCTTACGAGTAAGCGTAATACTCGGTGTGTTGTATATCCAGTCGTGAACAACGGAAGCTTTACGATGAAGACCTGTAGCAGGAGGACATACTACCCATACTAAACGGGGAATAGAAGCAAAATCTGTTATGAAACCGGCAGGGATATAGAGTGAAAAACCTGCCAAAGTAATATAACGAAACTCATGTGTAAGTTTCCAACGCTTCCCATCATCTAATGCTCGGACATCAAGGGGGTCAAGGAAGGCCATTAGAAACCCTTCAGTAGTATGCCAATCTGAACAAGTACCCCGCCGACTGCATGAAGACTACTTGGTGCCACACCAAACAAGGTTAATAGTCCCCCCAGAATACTAAGACCCACTGATTTCTTTGGGTTGGTTTCAGAACTACTTGCAAGAACACCAACACCTTTTTGTAGTTGTCGTAAAAGAAAAGGAACTAGTTTCAACATTTATTTTTTCCTTCTATATAGTTATCTGTTTCTCTTGTTCGTTTAATTCTATTATATCCAAACATTTTTTGTATTGCCCTTGTTTCATATAAACGGATAATCATCCAGATAACCGTTAAAAAAGAAGCAATAGGAGGAAGCCATAACATCAGTGTAGCACTAACAGTAGCAACACTTATAATGTCGCCGGTGACTTTTATATGTTCACTCAGATGTACCATTTTATCTATCCGGTAACGCACGAAGACGTTTTTGTTGTTTGGTTTTCAAATTGGTTTTTTCTTGTCGAAGCCGGGTATGCCGTTTTGAACCTAAAGCTACAATCCCGATATGACGATTGATTTTTTCAAGCGTCTTAGTAAGCACTTGTTCTTCGGATATGCCTCTTATCATTCCCATATTCTTACCCCCATTCAATTCCGACTGCATGGATTTTCTGTGACTTGAGATTGAGCGTTTTCGCTCGCCACTTCATCGACGTTCCGGCCGGTTGCGCGGAAATATCAATGCTCGAAGTTAATACCCGGCCAGTGGTAAGCGTCCCGACATCCGCAAGCGTTCCTGCCGTCCATGTCGTTCCACCGTCGCGGCTGACCGCAACGGTGAGATCGGTGTTGAGCGTTACAGCGTCAACATCCTCTTGGCGCAATACCATAAACGCGGTATCCGGTTGAGCAAGCGCGATGGCGGCGACGGATTGCAGGGTCATGTTGGCGACCACGTTCTCCATCATTTCCATTTCATAAATAGTATTCCAAGTTCCATCTGCTGTTGCCGTTATGTTTATCCGGTATTGCGTCGCCGAAACCGGACTGGAAATTGCATAAGTCTTTTTTTCATTGGCGGCGAATACTTGGGTTACTTGGGTGTCCAAAACCACCCAGGCCGCGCCGTTATAATACTCGAACGTAAAAGTACCGGGAGCGGTAAGAAAGACAGTCCCATCTGCGGTTAGCGTATATTGACCTATGGTTTTGGCGGCGGTGAACGTGTAGGAAAGCCAATTCGGAAACGTACCCGTATTCGGGTCCCACCAAGTTGCCGTGGCATTGTCAAAAGCAAGGTACGCAGGATTTACTCCTGCATTATCCGCACTAGCGGCTGCCGTGCCGCTCGGTAACGTATTACTCGTCATCAGCGGGATTGAGTCGGTGACGCCAAGGGTAAAATTGACGTAATAACCCGCCGCGTTCCAAGTCTCATTAGTGCTGGTAGCAACATCAACACCGGTCTGGTCGACAAACTCATCAGTATAAACGTCAGTCATGCCTTGCGCGGCAAGTCCCCCATTCACTTGTGTCTGAAAGGTATTAAGCAAAATATTGGTTTTCTGTGCCGTCGTTGCGCCGGTGACAATGCCCGTGAGCCCGGAGCCATCGCCGGTCGGGGCAAGCACGTCAGTTCCGATAACAAGACCGAGATTGGTTCGCGCCGTCGCAGCACTCGCTAAATCAGAAAGATTGTTTGCGGCGAGAAGTGCTTTGGCGCTGGATATCTGTGTTATCTGAAACGCCGTTCCATCGTACAATCCCTCGTAATATTTGCTTGCAGCGTGATCCCCCGCCACCAGAGCAGCGTCATTCAGTTCAGCCGCCTTCGCCCCAATAGCATCAAGGTTGATGGTCATAGCAGTAGTGTTGGCGTTTACCGATGCTTGCCAACGGACTTTCATGCCCGTGGTGTAGATAGTAAGAGACAAGCCACTTGTCAGTACGATTGCATCCGCTGTTCCTGTGGCAGTACCACACCAAACAGCACCAGAAGCCGCAGCGGAAGCAGCGGCGGTAGCAGCGGCGGTAGCCGAGTTTCCTGCGTTCACCACATCAGCATTGGTACTCACCACGTCAGCATCAGCCGCAGTCTTATCCGCAGCCGAAGCCGAAGCACTTAGGGCAGCAGCCGCAGCCGAAGCCGCAGCATTAGTAGAACCAGCCTCAATCGCTGCTGTAGTTTGAGTAGAAACAACTGGATCACCAGAAACAGGATCAAATGCTAACACTCGGCCCTTTCTTCCTACTACTGAAGGAATAGCGGAGATTGAAACTTCAGTGGGAGGAACCTGCAAAGTACGACCAAGTTCTTCTTGTTGTTGAAGATCAATCATTACAAAATCATCAAGCTGGTTTTCTAAAACATCTGGGAAATACCCTCCTTGGTTTTCCAAGTCTGTAAGTTGTTCTAACTTTAGAACTCGCTTGATAGTTATTTCTTCTGTAGCAGGGAGAGGTGTTACCAAATCAGCCGGATAGGTAATAGAACCTGTTGTAGGGTAGGCTGTTGCAGCAAGGGTAGTTGACCAATTAGTAGGACCAACCCCCTGTACTCTTGTCGTTTCAACACCTGTTGCTATAACCTTAGTAATAACTATAATATCCGCCACCTTAGTCATTACAATAGGACTGAAAGAAAAAGAGGTGGCCGCCCCATTTCCCGGAATTATAATCTTTTCTGTTTGTGTTTCAACTGTCATTTGTCTGTCCTTATTTTGAAGCTACTTTTTCTGAGAAACCAAGAATACGTTTTAAACCCTTCTTGATTTCTTTGTCTTCAATATTACCAATTCCACCAAAAATATTCATAAGTTGTTCAATCGGTTTCCCAGTAAGTTTTCCAATAGCGGAACCTAAGTCTTCTAGGCCAGCTAAAATCTTTTCACTTTCCCAATCACCATTGGCGACTTCATACACACCCCTACGAATTTCATTTAATATCCCAATAAGGGGGAGAGAAGTATCTAGTTCTCTTTTCCTGTCTCCCTTTTCTGCAAAAATATCTGAAAGAGTCGCCATTAACAAATCACCGAAAATAATAAAACCGTTTAATTGGCCTGCTATTGCAGCAGTAAGTTGGTCTTTATTTTCCCACTTAAAACCGCTAGCTATATACTGAATAAGCATCGGCATAACGAAATGGTAATACCCAATTCTTTTACCAAATTCTTTCCACCCTATCTTATTCCGCCCTATTACAGGTAAAGGGCTTTGTCTCCAAGCGCGCATTTCTCCTCGTAACAAAGCAAGTTTAGCTGTCATAAACATAGTGAGAGTACGCCCTATAGCGTAGTCTCTTTGAACCGCAGAAAGCTTATCCATATCTGTTGACTGTTGTGTATCGTTCAAAGCCTGTTCAAACAAAGCAATAGCCTGTGAATGCGTCTTACCTGTCTTAATTGCATGTTGGTATATTGCCCATCCACCGCCATAGATAGGAAGTCTATCCCCCCCCCTAATTAAAGCAAAAGACAAGTCTTTCCATCTCTTTTTATTTTTAATTCTAAAAACTTGTTTTTCAACAGCACCTAAACTAGCAATTTCAAACTCTACACTATTTCCTCTTGTTTGTAATGAGGGGGTATTCTCATAAAGAAAACGTATAATCTTTTTAGGAGAAGTAAAAAATTCTTTTTGATAGACCATAAAATCTTTAGCAGGAATGTTATCAGCCATAGCAAACCACGAAGTAAGCTGTTTAATACCAATAGTGGGTTTTAATACAAGAACACTCTCAGAGAAGCGTTTATTCATCCCAGAAATAAACTTATTAAACTCATTACCACGCTTAATAGAACCGACAGTAAAGTCTTCAATAAAACTATTAATATTAGCCATCATTCCTTCACCGTGTTGGAGGGTGATGGCTTTTTTTAATTGCTCGTCTTTAAATACATTTTTTATATGTAGAGCTTTTTCCGCTGTATTAATATACCAACTCATATTATGAATATGCTGATACATAGTGGTGATGTCATTCTGTTTCCCCAGAGCAACTTCATTAAGTTTACGCTGTAAAAGCTGTTTAGGAATAGAACGTCTAAGTTTTAATTCATTTACAAGAATTTCTTCCCCACCGAAAGTAGTTGTATCCGCTTCACTAAGCTTCCCTTTGTCCCTAATAACAGGGCTATACCATTCATTAAACGGAAGATCAACCCCATACATACGCCGATAAACTTTATTTATTTCATTGTAGAAATTACGATAGATAGTGAGTTGTTCTGTAGCAAAAGCAACATCCTTCCCATCTATCATTGTCCAAAGAGTCTTAAACATTTGCTCTGTAAAGGCATTACCTTCTTTAAGGGAGAATACATCGTGCAAAGAGGGGTCTTGCCGCTCCATCCATACTTTTCTCACTTCAGCTTTTGAATACTGAAGACGAACTTCTCTGCCGTTTAAATCTTGAAAAAGACCTAAGTCTTCAACCTTACTGTCTTCCTGCATCCTGTTAAGGACTTGGTTATTATCTTTTAATCCGTAGATAGCACGATAGATACCAAGAAACTTTCCTTCTTCTTTAATATTCATTTGTTTCCAAGCACTAATTTCTTTTGAAAACTCAAGGTATTTTATAAAACTCCCATCAACACCTTTCTTATTAAAAGCAATATCTAAAATATCACTCCATGTAGAAATAAGAGCATCTTTAATATTACCTGTCTGCTTAATCCTGCCAACTAGTCTAGCAGCGAGAGAAGACGTATCTATCTGTTCGGGGTTTTTACCGGCTAAAACAGCATTAGTTGCTTCTTCAACATCACTAGAAATCTTCCACTGTCTTGTATTTTTACGCACCAATGCAGCCAACAATCCTTGTTCTTTAGCACTAGCAATATCTACTAAAAGATTTTCAGCCTCAAAAAGATTTGTAGTAGGAAGGTCTAAAAGCAAACTATAAAGAAGGTTTTTATAAGCATCATCTGGATTTGGGAAAGGTGTATCTAAACGCCTATTTAATGTGTCTTGAATATTCTTTCTTTCAGCGAGTGTTTTTCTAGGTATAGAAAGAATTTCACGAATACTGTCTAAATAATTCTGTACTTCAGGAGAGAATTTACCCTCTTTACCTTTTCTCTTGGTCTTCCGTACAACTTTCTTAAGGGCATTAATAATCTCCCTTCTGTGTGTTTTCTGTAGAAGGACATCGAGACGCGCCTGAACAAGTTGTAATGTACGCTCAAACTGTGCGCTTGTTTCAGTGTTAACAATACGATTTGTTTGTATAATCTTTTGCTTATCTGTTAAGGGGAGGGCTTTTATCTGCTTCCCTATTTCTTTCTTTTTCTGTATTAGGGTTTTAGCATTTTTCAGGCCAGTTTGAAACCCCTTACGAACGGCTTGTAATGCCCGAGTAGTTGATTTTACAGCTAAGTCCTGTAAAACTTTTCCTCTCACTTGAATGTTTTTCTTACGGAGAAGTTTATCAACCTGTTGAAACTCAGGGAGTAGGGCAGGTTGTTTCTGGGGAAAAAGCAGGTTGCTACGTTCACCTTCTAGTTTAGAAACTTCAGAAAGAGTTTTATCTAGTTTCTTTATTAGATTTTTATTTTTAGGTTTAGAAGAAAGTTCTTTCTCTAACGCTAACACTTCTCTATTCTTGGTATTCAACTGACTATCAAGAATATTTACGCGTCCTGTCTTTAATTGTTTAGCGATATCTATTTTTCTTTTACCGACTTCTTCTAACAAGCCAGCAAGAACAACACCAACCTCAGGAGGAGCTTGATCTAAAACGGCAACTGGATCATTTGTATAGAACTTATCGAGTGTCTTAAGAACAGTTTCTTTTAGTTGGTCAGAGATAGGAAAATCACCTATCTTTGTTTTCATAGATTGAACTGTTTCTAAGTTTGAAAAGAGTTTGCCTACACTTTCCATGCTTTGTCCATCAGGTGTAGCGACAAAACGAATAAGTTGATTATACTGTTTCGTACCCAAGACATAAGCTGAAAAGGTTTCCGGGCTAATAGAAACATCCTTATTATTTAGTTGGTTTGTAACACCAAGTTTTTCTAATATCTTAGGGTCAGGATGTTGGTTAGCCCACCAAAGAAGCATATCGGTATTTATAATAAACCTATTTACACCGCCATCCCTTATATTTTGTCCAGTAATACTAGCAAAACTGTTATTATCTTGTTCCTTAAGAGGACTTTTCTCCGCCAATATATTAAGAGCATCGAGGGTTGCTTTAGCTGTTTTAGCATGGAGAAGAATAGAAGTTGGTTTAGCAACTGTACCTATTGCTCCCCCCATAAAAGCACCTACAGCAAAAGCATTTACCACACTACTGACAAGTTTCTTCTCATCTATCTTTTTATTAGTTGCGGAAGAAACTACCACTTCATTTACAGCAGCTTGTGTAGCATTTACAATGCCGCCAATTGAAGCACTTTTTGCACCCTCAATAGCTGTCTGTTTAATAATATTCTTAACCGTCAACTGTAAAAACTTTTTAGTTCCTTCTTTGCCGAGAGTACCTACGAGCATAGAACCAATACGCGCAGGTAGAATAGTATCTAGGGCAGCATTAACAGCCCCACTAGCGAGAATAAGTCCCGGACTTTCAACTGTCTTAGAAACACCCCTTAAAGCTTCTTGTGTATTCCCAAGATTGAGAATAAAAGAAACCATAAAAGAACCAAGCCTATTACCTAAAATACCTCCAAGAGCGGCACCGCCGGGGATAGGGACAAAAAAACCTAAACCAGCCCCTACAGCAGTACCTATTCCTGCCCCAATAAAAGTAGCGGCTGTTTGAGGAAGCTGTTGTGCCCCGTTCTGTTTGGCCCATGTAAGCAAGGAAGATACACTATCAACATTCTCTATCAAAGAAGTTGAACTTGTTTTCTTAAAAGCTTTTTCAGCCGACATAGCCGCCTGTTTCTTGTCACCAAAACCGAGTTCTCCCGCAACTTCTTTAGCGCGATAATAGTCTCCCTTTAAGATATTACCCCCTTCTAAAAGTCTATCAAGAAAACTCTTATTACTAGGAAAACTTTTAGCAACTGCTTCATTTTTAACGAGGTCTTTATTATCTTCGATAAACTTTGTAGGATCAGGAGAACGCTGTATAAGGGTATTCACCGTATCCATTTTAGTATTAAGAGCAGCAAAAGGAGAAGACTGTATCGGAGAAAGGGCAGGAGTAGTTAAAGACCCACCGGGAAGTTTGTTTAATATCTCAAAAGGATCAGGCATTATTTCTCCCCAAAGGCTGCTATTACCGCTGCCCTTCTTTTCTTATTACCGTTCTTATACCAAGGAGTTTGCTTAAGGTGTTTAACAACAGTCGGCCAATCGCTGACAGCTATCGCCTTAAACACATCAGTAAATGCACTAAACTTCCCCCGACCTAGTGTATATGCCATATCAACCAAAGCGTTTTGTTTTGTGGTAGAAAGAGAAGGAAAAGAAGGAACAAAGTGTTTTACATCTTCTGTAGCCCCTTTAAACCCAAACTCAAACAGGGTTTGTGCTTGTTCTTTAGTTATTTTTGTTTTTCCACTACGAACAGAAGTATAGTTTAAACCCATCTTTTCTATAAGGGGTTTATACCTACCATCTAGGTTTGAACCATAACCAACAGAAGGGTATGTTCCATCTGGATAGGCTTTTGCCTTAAACTCTTCACTCAACATAATATCTTCCTTAATACCCCCACCTACTGTCTTATCAGCGGTGCCACCCTGTATAGTCCCAAGAAGTTCATTAGCGGCTTTACTATCCCCGGTTAAATAGTACCAATAGTAGTCTTCGATATTGTTCCTTGAAGTTTCAACTTTACGCTGCTTAAACATAGTCGTTATTGCAGAGAGTTTGTCTGCTGGTATATTCTCTTGGCTAACCCGTGCATCACTGCCGGAAGCAAGTGCTTCTGCAACCGTTGTTGTATCTGCAAAAAGACCGAACAGATTACCAATAGAACTACTCTCTGTAGCAGGAGCAAGTTGCCGCAGCATTTCGTTACGCATATCAATAGTTGCGGGAATAACACCGCTAACGGTGTTTTGTTCAAGCCAAGAAAGCATGTGGGTACGCACAGCTTCAGCAGCAGCAGCTTGGTCTGTAGATTGACTTTCCTTCCCTATTTTTAGGGTGGGAGCCATATCCTTTAATAGTTTTTCTATCCGGCTATAACCAGTGAAAGAACTACCTGTTTTAGAAATAACACTCTTGGCAGCTTTAACAGTAGCCGCAAGTTTATCATATGTTCCTTGTGTAACTTGTGACCTAAGAGAAAGCGGGTCTATCTTAGCTTTTTCAACTACACTCTTCTTTGTAAACTCATCCACTATCTTTTGATTATCATGTTCTGCATACACATCCCGTCTAGCTGTATTCTTCTCAGCAGCATCAAGAGAGTTTTGCTGTGCAGAAGAAAGCTTCAACCAATCAGCAGAATTTGTTTTCTTCCACTCATCTAGAATAACCTTCCCCGAGTTAATAGCACTACTCGCATCTTGGAAGATAGTATTCTGTTCTTCTTGTTTAAAACTATTTGCTTCAACACGCCTATACTCTAGCCGTTTAACAACTGCATCCCGAAGTTTTCCTTTTAGTTCTTTCCTAGCCTTAGTAATAAGGGCGGGGAAGTCTTTTCCTGTCTGGGTATAACTATCAGTCTTCTCTTGTGCCTGTACAATCAGTTTCGGGTTTTCCAACACCCTATCAAGCTGTGCAGCAATCGGGGCGCTAATCTGTGAACGATGCTCTTTCAATAATGCAACTGCGCTAGAAACATCTCCGCTCTTTAATACGCTCTCAATAGTTTTAGAGAACAATAAAGAAACTGCCTTAGCTTCTTCATTCTTAGTTGTAGCAGCATCCCACCCCAAAACCCTAGCTTGGTCAAAAACTTCAGCCCGCGTTGTAGCTAAGCTCTTATTTAAAACAGCAGGATCATTATAAGCAGCAGCAGCTTCATTAATAGCGCTTTGCTGCCTAGCTTGAGAGGCAGAGAGGTTGGCTGTAATACGTTCTTTAGAAACAAACGCAGCCATTTTATTCTTATCTTGTTCTGACGTTTGAAAAAAACTAGCTTCTAGTATTTTACGAACACTATCATTCTGTGCCTGCGAAATATATTTCTTCGACAGATCATTAAGTTTTTTATTCGCAGTAGCCTCACCGTCTACAGCCATACTGCCGCGCTTACTATACACACCGTCTTGACCAAAAAGGAGGTCTCTCCGGTCTGCATTATACGCACTATCAATTTCTTTAGCTCGGCGGGTATTATCCTCTGCCATCAAAGACAGTGCTATCTTCTCTGTAGCATCCCCGCGTTGTTTCATCTGGGTGCCCGCCTGTATCATAGCCTTACCGATACCAGCACCAAAGGCATCGGGGGTAGCACCACGGGCAGCATCAAAGGGCGTAGCAACAGGTCTATTAGCAACACTCGGAAGCTTATTTGTAGGAACAATAGGCATTACTTAAAAGCCCCTCCCGCCTTAAAACCATACCACTTATCTGCAACAGAACCAAAACCAGTTACAAGGGTAGATGCGGCTGAGAAGTTTCCCGCTGCGAGAGTATTAGTAGCATTAGCTCTTTTTAAACCCGCCTCCGCTCCAAACTGCATAGCCTTTGCTTGAAAACCAAGAGCCTCTCTTTCTGCATTACTCTTCACTGTGAGAGCATCGAGTTCCCCCATTCCAGCAGTATCTGCCGTTAAAGACAAAGCACTGTTAATATCAACTACGACACCAGCACCAGCTAAAGCAGCCCGCTGTCTCCCAACAAGTTGACGGGATTTCTGTCTTTGTATATTAGCATTTACCTCGCCACGTTTCCGTGCATCAGCAGCAGCCCTGTCAGCGATAATCTTGTTATTAGCGGCAACCTGTGCTTGATAACGAAGAGCATTAGCGGAAGCTTGGGCGGAAGCTCTCTGCCCAGAGGTTTGCATAATAGTCCCTGCTGCTGTTGAGACTAAACTAGCGATTGCTGCTGCTGCTGTCCAACTGCCCATATTATACCTTCTTCATTTCAATCTTATGTATAAGCACACCGCCAATACCAATCGGTTGTGCAGGGAAAATAGTAAAACCTGCCCACCTAAGCCACCGGATAGCTTTAGTATAGGCCTGTGGGACATAGTTTTCCAAAGTAGAATACTTCCCTAACCAATAGTTTAAACCTATCTTTGTTAAGTATAACAAAGTTTTTTTATGTTTGTCAATCAACTTAGTCGTTAAAAACCAAGGGACAGCCCTATCACTAAGAATAGAAACACTGCTGATACCAAAAATACAAATTAAACCTTCTTCATCAAAAACAGACCAAACCTCTGTAGATTTTTCTATCGCCTGTATGACAATATCTATTGTCTCTTTTTCAGACATAGTTTTTATTTCTTTCTCTACATCTGGATGAATATTATCAGCAAGTTCTATTGCATGATTAAGAGTAGTGGGGATAAACCTATACATCGCCAACCTCAACAGAAGGAACAATAGAAAGAATTGTCATATTCAATGGTTCTTTTTGTCTAATAGCGAGTTTACCTGTCTTGTTCCAACTTGGTTTTAATATTATTTTCTTTACTCCGGTTAAGAGTTGTGTAGGTTCACCCAATCTTTCAAACTCACGTTGTTTCATTTCTACAAAAAGAGAAGGTGAGGGACCGATCAATAACCCCCGTGAAGCTTCAAAACGAACAGCAACGCTAGAAACCTTTATACCTAATCCTTGAAAGGTTCCCTTAGGGGCGCTAATATCAAGTGTTTCTATATCTGCAACATAGGGAATACCAAGATGAATACGACTAAAAGCCCGGCTAAAAGTAACACTCCCCCCAGAAACAACTAAACTACGGATAACATTACCATTAGCCAGAGCAACAAGGGTTTCACCTTCAAGATGATCCAGGCCCCTAACTGATGTAACAGCTAAACGAACTGCTCCTCCACTCTTATATGCATTCCATGCACTACCGTCAATATTCAAACCACTAGTAGCACTAACCAACTCAAACGTATTAGCTGTTTTATTTGCAACCCTATACCGCCCGATAGCCTGTATCGGTTGTGTTTCAGTTAAATAAACATCTATAGTTGGTTCCCAGACAATATCATCTATATCAACTTCATCCCCATTAGCAAGCCCATGAGAAGGGGAAGTTACCACGACAGGATTGGTTGTAGTAACAGCTGTAATAGTAATGGGGATGTCTAACGACAAACCACAGTCTACAAAATAACCATTCTCCGGTTTGTCCTTAAATCTCTGACTAAGTTTTTCAAGGTAGCGAACAGTATTGCCGTTAATTGTCCGTCTTACACAAAAGTAAACGTCGTCATGGTTATGAACATTAGTGTGCCGGAGAGAAACAACACGCTCATACCAACCATCTGTCTCCCAAGAAGTCCACGCGATAACTTCTTGCTCTTTATCAAATGTCATCGTAAGAGCTTTTCCATCATCACGACACATATAAAAACGTACTTCTGGGGCAGTTTGAATACACCAATCTACAATTTGCTTATCATATAAAAAATGGTTTGCGAGAAGCCCTAAATTTGTTCCTGTATAACCATCAAGCTGGAAAGAGTAACCAAAACTTCTAACAGCTGACCTACTCTCATTAATATAGAAAATAGTATCACCAGAAGTAATTGGTTGTAAATAACTACTCCCCCAAAAGGTCTGAGGTTTCTGTCTTATTGAAACAAGCTCAAAAGCCGTGTCAGGGCCAGAACCTACTTTCCACTCAGCCCCGCTAGTAAAAATAAGCAATGAGTTCATTGGAACATAGTGTAATATTTCATTAACTTGTCTAGAGTTTAATGTTGCTGAAAAAGCATCATCAGCTATAGCGGGAGTAGCTGCCGAAAGGTTTTTCCTATCACCTGTTCTAGAATACTGTGTAGTGTCGGGTTGGTTTATACTCCCCCCATATACTTGCCGTTGTTCAAAATAAGTTGAAGTGGCGGGATATTCATCTGGCAAACTAAGTGGATCATTGAAAATAGGTGGGCCTTCAGTTGTATCCGCAACTATATTTGTATCTTTGAAAGAAGACCCGGTAGCCTCACCGATAAGCCCCCATATCCCACTATCACGCCGATAGATAGAATACTTAGCCGCGCCTGCAACAACAGTATAGGCAATAGTATTATCTTTTGTTGTTGCACTAGTGGTTATACGAACAAAGGTTTGTGCAGTTGTCCCTCCAGAAGTGTAAGCAGCATATGTTGTACCGTCTGTTCCCATTAACTCAAAAGTATTAACTGTTTGATTGGTTACAACAAAACGCCGTGTGTTAAGTTCAATCATTCCATTAACACTGTTAATTTCAACTTCATCGCCATCAAGGAAACCATGCGACGGCGCTGTTATAACAACAGGGTTTGCAACTGTAGCCCCTGTAATAGTTATAACCGTATTGTTTAAAGCTGTTAAGCTTTCAGCCCCTGTTTGATATTTCATTGCTGTCACTGCATATTCAACAGTATCAGAACCAGCAGTAGTAATAGTAACAGTTTGTCCTGTAGGATGGTCTTGTGAGGGAACAAAACTAATATCTGATAGTGTCCAAGCAGTGTGGTTTGACCTAGTTAAGTCTTTAGCAGGGTAACTCCTATGTGTCAACGTCATTGTATCCGCTGACTGGGTATATTGGAGACGCTCTAAGTCTGCCGTAATATAAGGGGTGGTAATTTCATAAATTTTTCCAGAAGTACCACCAGAAGCATAAGCAGTAAATCCGGTGCTGTCAATATTTGTGCCATCAACTTGATGTGTTAAAGCAAAAGTGTTAGCCGTGGCAGCAGAAACAATATATCTATTACCATTCAACTCAACCATACCTACAACACTGTCAAGATAAACCTCATCACCATTAGTATATCCGTGTGCAGTGGAAGACACTACAGCGGGATTGGCTTGTGTAACACCTGTTATCACCTTAGTAGTTTCTGTGACATATCCATCATTACGGATAACACGCATATATAGGTTGCCAAACTCTAAGAGATATTTATCACTTGTTTTAAACTCAAAAGGAATAAACCTAGGGGCATAAGTATGCTCTTTCACAGGGCCAATAAAGATGGTTCCTGTTCTATTACTCACACCGCCATAAGTGTGTATGACACAGTTACTAGCCTTAGCGAGAGCAACAGCATAGGCTGCTGTATCAACACGCCCTGAAAGAGAGGGAGCTATTTCACCCTTAGCAAAAGAAGATTGGATAAATAAAGCCATTTAATTCCTAGCTAAAATACAACTGGCATCCCTAGGAGCAGTTTCTTGTTTCTCAGTATTATCAATTACAGCCGCAAAACCCATCATCTGTTTCGCCCTATCCTTTAAGAAATTAGACAAACGTAACTTACCCGTCAAGGCGAAACAAATATACCCGGCAAGCTCTATTGCAAAGGTTTCAATAAAGAAGGGGGTGTATAGCGCCGTATTACTAATATCTTCTGTATAAATAACAGTGGCAGTTCCTTCATTAGTGAGAATAGAACGTGTTCCATTATTAGCTTGTTCAATAGTAAAAGGAACAGGATCAGCAGTCTGGCCAGCAGGATTTTCAATAAAACGCACCTTTAAACAGTCTGAAGGATAGACATAACGATAGCCCCACTCACTCGAAGGACTATCTGTATGTGTAGCTAACAAAACTCTTTTACGAGCAAAAGACCAATTAAACCCCGAGAGAACAATTTTCCGAGCATGTTCAAACCAAAGGTTTATCACGTTAGCTTCTGCACTATTCTCTGTCAAACTTTCAATGGTACTGTCTGTACCTGTTTCAGAAAGAGCTAGATTGGCTATTTGTACAGAAGAAATAAACATTACTTATCTTTCGCTTCCTTAACAGTACGCGCATGCGCCATCCTAGCCCGCTGCTGTTTCTTCAGTGTCTCTTCAGCAGTCTCTAGTTTCTCAACTACAAGGTCTGCATCCTTACGTGCTGTATCGAAGTCACGCAGGGTTTCAACTTCAATAGGTTCAGGCTTCGGCCTGTCTTTAATAATCTCAACAGAAGCCGGGAGATATTCTTTCATTTCATCGGGAATATCGTGAATACCTTTTTTATAGTATCTACCGCTGGTACTCTGAAGTTTATCTTTTACAACAAGTTCAGTAGGTGAAAACCAAGGGAATGAAAATTTTACTAACATATTTATTCCTTTAAAATAAAAAGAAAGGAGGGGAGAGGAAATTCCTCTCCCCTTCTTATTAGTTAGTCGCGTCTGGATAGGCTTTATTACCAGCCGGATCAAGGGTTAGAAAGGCATTAATCTTTCCAGCCGTTACTTTCTCAGTACCAACATTCTGAACAATACCGATGTATCGCTCATAAGCCGGGTTCTCCGCAGGAAGCGGAATAACCATCTGATAGCCCGCAACCAAAGTGGCCTGAGGAATATCATAGGTTTTAACATGAATTGTCTCTGTGCCATTAACGGCAATGGCCGCCTGAGCATCCGAAGACAATTCAAAACTAACAGTCGCAGTGTTCAAAGCAGAGTTTACTGCGGTGTCAACCTGAATAATCAGGTAGAGAGTTTGACCATTACCAATATCGCGGGCAACAGCGGTGTCAACCACATTACCTACAAGTGCCTGACCAGTACCAACTAGGTCTAGCGCGGTGGCATCAGCAAACTCAAGAGTGCTATCCATAAACATTGTTTTAGTTCTCCTATTTTATGGGATTAAGCAACTACGGCTTCATCAGCAGACAGTGCATCAACACGCCGCATCGGAATACCGTGGTATTTCTCAGTCCAACGCATGTCACCACCAGCACTCTCAGAAGTGAGGAAGCTGGAAGCACCATCCTTAGCAAGCTGCTGCGCTACCATCGTAGCCATATCACGGGACATATAAAAAACCGGACGACCTGCGTTCAGGTTCGGGATACGCCGCATAGCCTTAAACATTTCCGATACAAGATCAGCACCCGTCGAATGGTCAGGAAGCAAAAGGCTCTTGTCGATATTAGCAATACGAACAATATATCGCCAGTCCCGGACAGTAAGCCCGGCCTTGAGGACATAATGTGTCATATAGGCTTCCATTCGACCGTTAACGCCGTCAACATTTTGGAGGGTGACAACGCCCTTATCAGTCATCTGCAAACCAGCGGTCGAACCCTTAGGAACAATACCATGAACGGTATTCGCTCCCCAAACGATCAACCAAATAGAACCGTTATCAACACCTACACCACCAGCATTAATAATATTCTCAGCGTTAGCTGCCGAGAGAGAGTTGAAACGCGGCGAGAAACCTGTGAAAGCTTCCGGCTGAGTGGTTTCATTCCCATACATAACAGTAGTGGCGAGTTCCTCACTGATACCCTCGATAAAGGCCGCATCTTCCGACAAGCGGAAAGCCGCAGTATTACCTTCAAGATCAGCAAGAGACTTGTCAATCTCAGCATACGCAACCAGTTCACCTACATTATCAGTGACCTGCACCTTAGTACTTTTTGAGGGCTGAACACCACCATACAACTTACGCCATGTGGGGGTCGGCAGACCAGATCGAATGGTAGTCCTGTTGCCAGTGGCGAGGTTGCCCTCTTTCCATGACATTTCATCAAGAATTTCATTCGTAGCATTAAGGATTTCTACAACACTAGCAATCTTCCCATCAGGGTCTTTGCTTTTAGCCAAGTCCAACAGTGTCGGATTATTGGCACTTAGAGTAGCCATTTTTTAGTTCTCCTGTTTAGTTCATATCCGGAAACATACGCTTTGCTCTATCATTAGGTGAGCCAGTGTGTTGTGTTCCCTGTAAGATTTCATGTTCAGAAACAGCCTTACCCGCTTTTATTAGGAAGCGAACCATCTCAGGGTGATCTCCTGCTCCGGTTATATCCAACATGTTATTAAATTCGGTGCTACCAAAAGCATCTCTGCCTTTTTTAGCTAGAGCAACATTCTCATCGAAAGCAGCCCCACCAAATTCCTTATCATTTTTAGCTTCATCACGCCAATCTTCTTTTGTCTTTTCCCAAACATCCTGCTGCTCTTTAGCAGCTTCTTGGATATATTCAGTCTGTAAATTAACAAGCTTCTGAGCCTGTTCTTGGGACAGGTTTAATTCCTTAAAGACTGGCAAGGCCTTTTCAAGGAGTTCCTTATCCTCTTCCATCTTTTCAGGAAGAGTAAAGTCCTCGTAGTTTTCAGGAGCCTCGTCACTGGCCTTGTCAGTTTTACTGTCCTTAGCTTTGTCAGTGGCTTCTGCCTTAACATCCTTAGAACCTTCTTCTTCCTTAGAAACTTTCTCTTCTTCAGAAGAACCTTCTTCAGATATTTCTTCTTCCGCACCATCGAGTTGCGTGTTTTCGTCTACCATTAGTTTTCCTCTTTTTGGTTTTCACGGACAAGTTTAATATAACCCTCACCATCAGCTTCATTTATTTCCTTTAGAAGCCAAAGACCAACATCACGACTACCAGACGCTACCGCCATTAAATGGGGGTTGTGATGACTAGTAGTACTAAAGATTTTACATTGTGTTAAAATACGCCATAAAAACCTTCTACCGAAAGAAGAACGAATAAGCTCTCTTATCTCTTCCCGCTCTCTTTCTCTGTTAAGTTGGTATTTCTTCTTATATTGTTTTACCTGTTTTTCATCACCAACATTAACTTCCGGCATTTAACATCCCTGACAGAACACTGTTCCCATCTGTGGTTGCCTGTGACGCACTCTTAGCCGCGTCAGCCGCAACCTTAGCACTATCTATTGCCTGTTGTTGCTGCTGTTCCTGTGCCCTTTGTTGGCGTGTCATAGCAACTTTTTCATCGCTAACCACCACCTTAGGCGGAACACCGATAGCACGGGAGTATTCATCAATAGCTTGGTCAGCATCTAGTTTATCCACTGCATTACTCCAACCAGCTTTAACTAGTTCACCGCCAAACAAGAAAACACGCTCAATATCAGAAGTGACAACAGCTTTCTGTGCCATAGCGAGGGTAGAGATAAACCTAATACGCAACGGAGCTTTCTGAATAGCTTCGGGAGCAGGGGGAAGAATATCTGCTTTCACTGCCTGCTTATAAACCCTGTCAACCATTTTAGTGAGAAACTCACCGTGTATTCTTTCAAGAACAGGACCAAGTTGTACCAACCGCTCTTCATTTCTTTGTGCTAGGTCCAACTGATTTCTAGGTTGAATACCCTCTATCTGTGAAATAGCCAAGAAAAGGTCCACGAAGAAAGCAGAATTAATACGCCGTTCAACAGCATCCATGTCCATACGAAGTTCTTGTAAGCGCGGATCAACCTGATAAATCGGTTTAAGTTCTTGCTTTGAACTATCTCCCTCATAAACAACCAGTCCTCCGGGCAAACTACTAACAGCACTTCCTCGAATACTAGGGGGACCGCTCAGAGGTGGGTTGACCATTTTCTGAATAGCTTGTGCTTTTCTTTTCTCTTCATCTTGAAGTTGTTTGATATCACCTAGTGCAGTCATACCCGGACAGTCAACACCATAGATATCCCCTTCTGTAATATCCCATCGGGCTACATATCCTGGAAAATCATCAAATCCCCCTTTTGAAAGAAACTTGTCCCGATCCACCCCAGTATTATCGGGCTGGTAGTAAACAGAACTAAATGCCTTATCTTCTCCTAAAACACTTTTATTGGGAAAATCTTTATTAGGGTGTATAAACTGAACAACAGGATACCAACTATAATAATTACCTTTGTCGTAAGCATTTTTAACACCGCTACTTACTTTGTCTAGTTTAAACTTTTCAATAAGCTGTATCGCTGGCCATTCATATTCCCTAACCAGCGTATCAACCTCAAGTTTATCGTTCTGTCCAACATAGTAACTACCGACAGTGTGCGTATAAAACCTTGCAATATTCTCAAAGTCATCTACATGTGTCATACAACCTGTTCCGAAAAGGATAAGTTCCTTCAAAAAGACAGGAGCCATATTGTAGAAATTACTGCTATTCAAAATAGTACGAATAATCATTTCAATAGAATAGAGCCACTCACGAACATCTGCTCTTTCCATAAAACTTGCATCAAAGGTTTCAAAAGAAAACCAAGGGCGAGAAGGAGACATAGTGCCGTTCTGCAAACCAGCAACTGCTGTTCTTAATGCACGAATACCAACGCTGTTAATAATAGATTGATGCCGTTTGGTTCCTTTATTACGATCTTGTTTGAAAAACCGCCCCCTTCTAGGTCCACCGAACTCCTGTAATTCTTTATAATGTGTAATGAAACTCTCTCTTTCACTACGCATTGAAGAGAGAAGTTTATTATAGAACTCGATGTTCATAGATTATTGCCCTAAAAGTGTTTTCTTCGTTGTCTGCGCAGTAGTTGACAAACCACCGGGACCAGTTAGAATAGTACCTTTACGCCCACCAGCTAAAGCTGCCCTACGTCTAGTATTCTTCCTAGCCTTCTGTACACCGGGAGCCATTGGAGTAGGCGGCGGGGGCGGAGCAGGAGGCGGAGGTGGCGGCGGCGGCATCGGAGCAGGAGGCGGAGAAGATAAAAAACCCATTATAAAATTTCCTTGTAATTTAGAGGGTCATATTCATGTATATAGGAAAGAGGTTGCATATCCATGTCTTCATATGCCACCTCAGAAGTGTATGTTAAATTAAAAGCATCAGCTATATCTGGGCTATCGCCCCCTCTAGCCTTAATACTACGCTTACTCTCAAGTTGTATCCGGCCTGTAGTAATTGAGAAATCATATTCTCTTTGTGTAAGTTGTGCCTTTAAAGCATCATCTTTAGGGAGGCAAACTGTCTTTAATCCGTCTCTTCCTTTTCCCCAGAGTTCATCCATCAACATACGATAACGTTTGTTTGAAGGACTTGAACCAAACTGCACTTCAATAGGGTTGTACCCAAGTTGCCTAAGCCTATCAATAGGCCCGCTACCCATACTACCGCCATCAATAAACAATGCAGAACATTTCTTATTAAGTTGTTTAAAACCGTTTATCATAAGGATAATACGATCTACAACCTGCATTGTATTAAGTCCTTTATAAACTTTATAAGGGAAACTCCTAGCATCATCACCAATACGAGGATAGAGAACCGTGCTGTCTTCACCAAACCTAGCGACATCAACACCTATAATTAGCGGGGCTTTATTTTCTAAGGGAAGAACCCTTTCCATAGCAGCGTCAACTACATCAACACTGATAAATTGAACACTACTCTGAGCAGGAAATATGCCCCTAACTTTCACTTTAACGAAATCACTGTCTTCGCCAAAGTCGTCAATCCATTCTTTAAATAGATTTTTATTTGTTATTTGTACATCCCTACTATCTATGCTTCTAACTATAAACCTGTGCTTTTGATCTCCTACACAGTTTTCAAAGAAAGAACCACTATTTCTCGTAGGGTTGCCAAAATCAAAACTCATTGGCTCACCGTCTGTAGCCCCACCTGCTCTGGCTTTCCAAATAGGGGTGGGAATACCAGAAGCTTCATCGAATATATAGAAGGGGGTGCTATTAGCTGCATGAAGCCCCTGAAAGGCTTCTGAGTTCTCTTCTCTGCATGTAAGGCCATCGCAACGCCATGTACCTTTAAATCGCCCCTTACGGGCTAGAGACATGCTGCCTTTCCCGCTAGAAAACTCATACCAATTTTCAGAGAGGGACAATCTATTCCACTTCCCTAGTTCCGCCCATGTTTTAGTACGAAGCTGCTCGGAAGTGTTAGCCGTCACAACTCCCTTAGACTCTGGTCTTGTATCGAGGATGAACTTTATAATCCACGCAACAAGAGCAGTCTTACCAATTCCATGCCCCGAAGCTGTACTGAAACGAATAGGTTCAACCGTATTTCTACCGTTAAACTTTCTTTTCTTTATTTCTTCTCCTAAAGCATCAAGGAACGAACAAGCCCAAGCATCCGGGCCATATTTACAACTAAATTTTTCTTTCCACGGAGACTTAAGTTCTACCTGCTGTATGCTCTCTTCCGTGTCCCAAGGAAATATGTACATGACATATCCAAGGGGGTTTGAATAGAAGGTTGAAATATCCGCTTCAAGTTGCTGAGCAGGCGTCATTATTCCTCTTGCCCCCCCATACCCGCTCGGGAGCGCCCTCGATGTAGCTGCTCTACCAAACTCACCTCGCCTGACACTTCTAAACTAGTTTTTTCTTTTGAAAGTCCTAAATGACGCACAAGAAGTTCAAGAGCCTTAAGCTGGTCTGAAAGACCAACCCTACTATCTACAATAACACCTGCATTCTTACCCCTGCCATCTTTCTTCTCTGTCACTGAAAACTTATTTAACGCATACTTGATTGCGGGAGTGAGGCGCGAGAAGTTGATTTTAGCACTGCCATCAGAATATACATCGAGAATATCTCCAATATTAGCTTCTGCAATCATCTTAAGCCGCTGAACAATCCAATCAAGGGTGACATCGCTCCTATGTGCTGCTATGTTCTGCCGCCTAGCTATCTCTGCCATAACATCGGGAGCATGAAAGATATCATTAGCTCGTGTACATGCCATGCTCATAGAATAGCCCGCCTCTAGGAGAGCTTGTTTCTTATTAAAGCATTTCATATATGCGTTAATAGCATTACGTCTTTTAGCTGAAATCATATTAAACTTCTTCTGGATTTAAAAGGGTGGTGTTAATATCTGGCCATGCAAAGGTGTACCAATTCTTATTAAACACCTCTCCGAGTTTTACAATGTAGACGAAATTACCGAGAAAGTCTTTTGTTGGCAGGCCTATAACTTTTTCAATTATATATGAAACAGGACCATTATTAATAATAAAACAATTTCTATTAGAAATGCTCTTTTGTAGAAGTTTTTCACCTTCACCAACTGTATTTTTTTCTGCATATAATGTTTTTAACGTATTTATTGTATTAAGGGTACAGACATATTTAGTATTAACAACATCAAAGGTTTCATTTGCTCTGGATATACTCGTAAACAACATTAACAAACTAACACTTAATATCGTTAATAGTTTCATATCCTCGATCTCTTTCATATATTTGATAGTTTTAGATGTTATATATATCTTAGTTTACCGGGGGTATGCGTTCGAATGTATTATAATATATAAAACTTAGAACTTAAACCCTATACTATATATAACTACTTTAAATCAACTTCCTGACAAAATAATTTATTTATTTTTTAAGTGATTGTTTTTATTATATATTTTACCGAAGATTTTTGTCAGGATTTCAACAGGAAGTTGGTACCACCCTACCCTGTGCTAGGCTAGCCCCCCACCCCCCGAAGTCGGAAAGTACACTAATTATTGCGTTCTTCCCAAGAATTTCCCATAAAAAATGGTGTTGTTAGGGAAGGATGGACACTACCCTTCATGTACATTCATGCCCTTATACACACCATCCCCAGTATATTACTGGCACATTTGACATACGCTATAAGCCGGCGTATAGTAATCAACTCGAAGGAGATAAAATCATGGCATGGAACAAAAACGACGAGATGGTCGGCCAGCAGGTAACCATCTATTACGATGACGACGACTCTGACTCGGCGATGGTGGTGGCGGTCTCGGACAGGACGGATAAAATCTGGGTCCAGACCGCCGGCGGTGAAACCTGGGTCGGCAACACTTGGGACTAACCCTCAACCTCAAAATACTCATACGCTGGCACTGCACGATCTGGGCTATGACCCGACCGCCCCTGAGCACGCCAAACACCTCCGGCGTATGAATATCGCGCAATTACAGGCGTTTTTGGCGATGTGCCGCCGCAACGGGAATCCGCGTATCGAGCGCGCGCCTAAGGCCTAACTCAAAACCGGAAACACCATCATGCAAAAAATAGAGCCGCTCACCCGGGATTTTCTAATTCGAGTCATGCGCTGCCAACCCGATGAAATAACGAGGGATGGCCAGCGGTTTATCCAACGCCTAATTGACGCGGGGCGGGCCATGGCGGCTACGGAAGACGAGATCGAAGAAGCCGGAATATACATCTAACCCCAAAAAATAACACTAAATGAACACAATATTGCCTTATTGTTGCCTTATTCCTCCTCTATATTGTGCATTGTCAACTCATAGTCTTGGTGGCTAGGCAAGGGCCTGACGTAAATCCAAAGATGGAGATAATCAATGCGCATTGGTAAGCGTGAAAGGGTTGTTTTAAGGGAAAAAGAACGTTATAGGCGCATATGCAAGGAGCGGGCGGATAGTGTAGGCCCCTTTGTCCCCGGTATATGTTCTAGCTACGACCTTAGACCTGTTGAACAACCCTGTAGAAAGTGGGTTTGGGACTGGCGAGAAGACCGAAGGGTTTTACGACATAGCCCCGGACACTCAATCAGAAATAGGTAGTTTTCCGCTAGCGGGAAGAAAGGCCCGCCTTCGGAAGTCTACAAAGGCTTCATCACGATACATTGCTTAGGTGGCTGGCTAGTCTTGACAGGTAGGCCAACGTAAAACCGGGTACGCTTAAGACGGCGGATGAATGACTGGCACTGGTGGGGATTGACAAACCTAAGCTAGTGTCATGGAAGACAACTTGTTCCATCTGAAAGCGTAGGGTGAAAGACGTTAGCCAAGGGTGCCTTGAATGGCTTGCCTTTGCTTCCTAACCTTGCGTATAAAGACGGTTTACTCTCGTTTATGAGACAGGAAGCAATGTTGATATATTTCCTTTATGTCTAATAAGACATGGGCGGAAGACCTTTTTGAAAGGACTATGCCTATGTCAACACAAGACACAAAAAAGGTGTTCACTGCCTTGCTTGCAGAGTTTGTTAAAACCACAAGGCAAAGCATGGACTCCGCCTTGCTGCTCTCTCACATGGCCATACAGCACTTTGAGGCGCATGGGAACCTATCCTATGCTCAAGACTTCCTCAATGCCATGAGCCGCAACTACAACCGCCTGTCTGCCTTCCTTGAATGGATGCAGGAGTTTTCGCCTGTTTCTGTCGAAGGCTCTCTCAAGACGGGTTACACTCTCACAAAGGACAAGGGGCCGGACGCCAAGCCTTTCGACTTGGATAAGGCTCTTGCTACGCCTTACTGGGAGTTTTCGCCGCCGAAAGAAGAAATCAACTTCGGCTTCGATGATGTCATGAAGGCCATGAAAAATGCAATTGCCAAGTTTCGGAAAGGTCGCTATCACGCTGCCTCCGATATGGCGGTTATGGCCTTGCAAAAGGCGGATATCGCCCTTCTCCATCTGGAAGCGGATATTCGAGAAACGGCGGCTAAGACGCCGGCCAATATAAACGACGACAACGACGACGACATAGCCGGGGACGAAGAAGCCCCTGCAGAACAAGAAGCCGTAGCGGCGGCCTAATACTCTCCGAAATACTTTTGTCTTCCGTTCATGCCTTATTAGATATTATCGGAAAGGGGTGGCACCTATCAGTGCCCGACCTCTTTTCTACCAAGGGTCAAGTCATATAGAATAGATTAAGGTAAAGGTTTACGCTATAGTAAACTACTTGGCCCTTGCGAATTTTAGGGAAGAAGCACATATGTTGCTAGCGCAGTTTCTTTCCTGTTGAGAGTAGGGTACTTTCTAAGAAGGCAAGGTAAGCGGCGGAGTCGCTTTTAAAGTTAATGCCGGAGCAACCGCCCGCCCTATTTTTAATTCCCCCTATATACTGATTAAGGAGATAGATATGAAACTTATAGCTTATAAAGCCCTCAATGCAAACATGACATGTAGAGGTTTTCAGTATGAGGTTGGTAAAACATACACGCACAGTGGCCGCGTCAGCCTGTGTAAGCCGGGCTTTCACGCTTGTGAGTTGCCATTCAACTGTTGGTCTTATTATCCGACCTCAACCACATTCGCAAGGGTTATTCTTAGTGCGGCGGGAAAAAGAATGCACAATATTGAAAAACAAGTCGGCAGTAAAATTACAATTGAGGCCCGGCTTACCGTGCAAGAATGGATTGAAGCGCAAGTTTCAGAAGTAGCTAATCTTTGTAAAAAGTCGAAAAAAATATCCTACGAAGACTCCATCAACTTCGCAGCTAGTGAAGACTCCGCCAACCTTGCAGCTTTTAGGCCTTCCAGCAGCCTCGCAGCTAGTGGAGATTTCAGCAACCTTGTAGCAAGCGGGCCTTCCAACAGCCTTGTAGCAAGCGGATATCACAGCAACCTTGCGGCTAGTAACTATCATAGCAGCCTCGCAGCTAGTGGAGATTTCAGCAACCTTGCGGCCAGTAACTATCACAGTCGCCTCGCGGCTAGCGGAGATTACAACCAACTCGTGGCTAGCGGAAAGGATAGCAACCTTGCAGTTAGTGGAGATTACAGTTATGCGGGGGTTTCAGGAAAAAACTCAATAGCCGCCGCTATCGGAATAAACTCAACAGCTCGGGCTGAAAAAGGTGGTTGGATTGTTCTCGCGGAATATGATAAGATAGGAAATATTATAACCGTTAAAACGGGACGTGTCGGAATGAGGGGCATTAAAGCGGGTGTTGCATATAAACTCGAAAACAAAAAGTTTATCCCAGTATAAACGGAGTAATTCTCATGGCTATGGCAATAGTTATTTACTTTCTTTTCGGGACAATATTAGGCCTTCAAGCCTTGAATGTTCTTAGTAGGATAACTACGAAAAAGGGAGACGCAATTATTCTTTTCTTTCTTTTCTTCTTCTGGCCTTTGGTTATCCCTTTCTTCATTTTAAGCGTAATGTACGGAAAGTAATACCTCCCTATATAGGATAAAATTATGAAACTGTTTGAAATTAAACATCGTTTTTCTGGGGATGTTCTGTTCTCTGGTAGATTTGACAGTCTAAAACTATGTATTGAAGCGGCTGTTTTTGATAAGGCCAATCTTGAAAAGGCTAATCTTGAAGGGGCTTATCTCCAAAGGACCAACTTTGAAGGGGCTAATCTTTACGGGGCCTACCTCCAAAGGACCAACCTTGAAGAGGCTAACCTTGAAGAGGCTAATCTCCGAAGGGCCTGCCTTGAAGGGGCCAACTTCTACCGGGCCAATCTTGAAAAGGCTAATCTTGAAGGGGCCTATCTCTACGGGGCCAACCTTGAAGAGGCCAATATTAAAGGGGCTAATTTCAAAGAAGCCCACAATCTAATCTTACCTGTTTTTATGTCAGAAGAAGGTAGCGGCCCGAGTGGCCTGCTCTAACTTAAAGGAGTCAAAGTCGGTATTAAGCCCGGTCCGCTATAAAATTTAGTAAGGATAGAGAAATGACAGACAAGGACATGTTTTTGCAGTTAATTACCGGCACCTTGGGGAAACACCCTGAATGGGTAAGCGCGACGTTTCGAGCGGTTATAACCGGAACAGATGCAGCCATGCAAACCATGCGCGATAGAGCGGCTAAAAAAGATCAAGCGTTTCTTTCGGCGTTAGGTCTGGCGGACAAAGGACGGCTTTGCCAAGAGACAAAAGACATTCTTAATCAAAATATCGTTGAGGCGATTTACGAACCGATGGCTTGTCAATTAGAAAAGAACGCCCTCAGGCGGGCGAGAGGAGGAAAAGAAAAATGAAAACCGATAAGCAACCACCGACAAAAGGCAAGGTAATGAAGTGTTCCTGTAAGCATGTATATCAAGATAAAAAATATGGAAAAGGAATGCGCTACCATAATCCAACTCGACTTAACCCCATACCAACATATCGCTGTACGGTATGTACAGCGACACGTAGTCCGGGAGGAGGGACACAATGACGGAAACAATCTTACTTGACTTTAAATACGAATTGCCTTCTGGTTCGATAATCACCGTTTACGCTAGACATACTCCCGGATTACCGGAAATTAAACCGACCCTAAATCACGCAGGTTGCCCTGCCGATGAAGGGGAGATTGAGATTGAATACTGCGACTTTTATGGTGAGGAAATTGATCTGGCCGGACTTTGGTTTGGTTATCCTCAAAATCCACAATCTGTTGATTATGATATGCATCGAAAAGCTTGGGAGGCATTGGAATAATTAAACCCAGATGTGCTTGTTTAATACAAGACCCGGCGGAAACCTTGAGCAATAAGTATCAGCACGGTTTCGCGGTCGGGGCATTTTGAAAGGAGAACTAAAATGTCAATGCCGAATCAACCACCGAGTTCTGATGAATGTGCAAGGATGAAATTATATCGTTTTCATTGTGAAACTGAACAAGCAAAGGAGAAGATAATAGCAGAGGCTTTAGCATGGCGGTTCGACTGCACTAACAAACTTCCCGAAGCAATAGACGCCTATAAATGTGCGGAGGAACGTGAAAACAAAGCAGACGACAATTTCTATTACTAAAGCAATACGCAGGGTGTAGCCAAGTTTGATTAAATAAAGGAGAAATTGAAATGACAAACTCAATACTTTTAAAGAAAACCGGAGGGAGTGAAAAAGTAATTGTCACCCTCGAAGGAAAAAAAACAACAATCAAACTAGATGGTATGTCTTTTAGAGAAAGATATGCCTACCTGCTTAAGCTCTTTAATTGGGGCTTAAACAAGTATGTTGGTAATCCGCCCGTATAGGAAAAAATAAAATGTCTTTTGAAGCTTCGGGTCTTTCTTGCAATGAACTAGATGCAGAAGGTTTTTTATTTATTACTTTAGAAGAAATACAGTCTAGAAATCTATCGTATGCTTGTTTAGAAATAAAAGAAGTTTTTCTATTAAGAAATTGGCTCACAAAACAAATTAAGGAGCGAGAATATGAAAATGTCTAAAATAATGGAAGAAAGAAAATGGCAACTTGTAGCTGCTCGTTATAAATTTTTAGGTTATTTCGCAGCTGCGGAAAGTGTTAAGTCTCCTTATTCTCCTATTAGGAGATTTTGGGACGTAAGCAGCCTTTTAGCGCTTTTATCAGTACATTAGGATAGGTATTATGTTTGTAAAAGAAATATCTAAATGTTGTGGAGGAAAAGCCATTGTCGGTCTCCCTGATGATGAGTTATTCAGCACAAGAGAAGAAACTTTGGAGGGTTTAAAAAGATATGTTGAAGATTTTCTAAAAGAAACCTTACATTTATTACGTGATAATGCTTTTGTTTTAATTATTTTAAATCCTAAACAAAAAAAGGTGTTTAATACAATACTTAAAAAATACGGTTTTACTATAATTAGACAAAAAATAAACCCTAAAACATCGCACCTTTTAACACTTTATTCTTATACCGACCCTCAATATCAAAAAAAGAGATAATAATGCTTTTCTTTATATACGGTTCTTTAAAAAGAGGTTTTCATAATTACCTTATGCTTGAAAACATAGGAGCTAATTTTATTAAAACAGCTTCTACATTAGAACCAACCTTTGATTTAATATCCTTAGGTGCTTTCCCCGGCCTTATTCCGGGGAATTTTTATGTTCAAGGAGAATTATTTGACATTCCTCAAAAACATGTATACGAATTAGATCGTTTTGAAGGCACACCAGATTTTTATAAAAGAATAAAATTAAAAATTTGTCCTTTAAAAGAAGTATTCAGCTATATGTATATGGGCGAGACGCAAGGCAGACAAGGTATCCCTGTCTCTAATATCGAAAACACTAAAATATGGGCTTAAAATGAATAAAGAAAAAATAGATTTTTTTAGGAAAAAAGCAGCTAAAGGAGAAGGCAGGAGTAATTATATTATAACTACTGCCGATACTTCTCATTTTTACATACCAGCAGTGTGTTTTAAAGCTTTAAAATATAATGAAATAAAAGGAAAGAAAACTCTTTTTGTTGATTATCCTTTTGCACTCTGTCCTCATTTTAATCCAGATATAAAGAAATATTTATACTGGTTATTTAATAAAAGTGTATGGAGAAAGGCTTTTAAAAGTAAAGATATAGTAAGAAAAGGGATAAATTACAATATAACCTATCCTGCTCAATTTGTTATACAGGCAGCTATCTTAGCACGCTATACAAGTGAATATCCTAATATTATTTATTTTTGGAATAAATTACAAGAATATATAGATGAACACTTAGCCTTAGTAATAGCACATTTAATGATTAAATATCAAGGAGGTTTTTTCAGTTTCTCATTAAACATAAGTGCTAGTCACCATGGGATAAGTATATATTATATTGGTATAGAAGAAATAAAAAAAATGATTAATAATACACCTTCTTTTAAAGGTTTACAAAGCTTTTCAGTAAGTACAGACTATACTGGTTTAAATAAAATATGGAATAATACAGATAGGATCAAAGATATTGTTTTTCCAACACCAAATCGAAAACAAAAAATAAAAATATACAATCAAGAGACCTCTCGCCCTTGTTTTTCCATTAGAAAAAAAGAATTAAAAAAAACAATAGCTACTTTTCTATCTTTAAATAATATAGAAGAATTGGGTAAACAAATATGAAAGTTTTTATTGTCGGTCACTTCTCATTAGATTATCAAAAAATGTTTTTAAACAGAGGGTGGGAAACTGTACAAAGCATGTTAGGGGCAGACCTTGTACAATTTATAGGAGGAGCGGATGTTTCCCCTTCTTTTTATAACCAACATGCACATACAAAAACTTATAATGACATAAACAGAGATAGGTATGAAATACTTATATTTCATGCCGCATTAAGGAATAAAATACCGATGGCGGGTATTTGTCGCGGTGGACAATTTTTAAATGTTATGTGCGGAGGAAAAATGTGGCAACATGTTAATAAACACACACAAGAACATTTAGCATACTGCCTCTTAAACCATAAAAAAATAAAAGTCACTTCAACGCACCACCAGATGATGATACCAATAAATAATCAAAAAACATATAAACTCCTTCTTGTTGCTTTTTTACACGGTTTTAAAGAAAAATATACAAATATAAATCAAAAAGTTAAGAAAATGAGGTTTATGGGAATAGAAAAAGATGTCGAAGCTCTTTTTTATCCTGTTAACCGTTGTTTATGTTTTCAACCTCACCCAGAATTTGAAGGAAAAAAAGAACTAGTAGAATTATATTTTAAATATATAAATCATTTCTTAATAAAGAAGGAAAAATAAAAATATGTGCGGTCTTGTCGGAGTTTACGGTGTAATCGATGAAAAACTTAAGAAAGTGTTTCAAAACCTCTTAATAGTAGATATAGTTCGTGGCCCCCATTCAACAGGAATAGGTATTGGTAATAATACAAACATCTTTGTATTAAAACAAGCAGTCGGCCCGCTAGCCCTTTTTGCTACTAAAATATATAGTGATAAAATAAAAAATAAAAACTGTCTATTAATGGGACATAATAGGTTCGCGACTAAAGGAAAAATAACGGCGGCAAACGCGCATCCTTTTCAAATAAAACACATAACATTAATGCACAATGGAACATTAAACAATGTTTATTCCCTACCTATAGATAAACCTGAAAATTACGATACAGATAGTGAGGCCATAGCAATTTCAGTTGCAGAAAAAGGAATAGAGAAAACATGGGAAAAAATATATGGTGCGGCTACATTAGTATTTTGGGATAGTAATAAAAAAACATTAAACTTTATTTCTGATAAAAAAAGACCTTTTTTCTTTACACGTATTAATAATTCTGCTACGATAATTTGGGCATCAGAAAAATGGATGTTAGAGGGAATTTTAGCTCGATATAATATCACTATAGATAAAAATATCTTTTTTCTTCCTAGTGACACTCTTTTTACTTTTAAATTTAACAAAAAGAAAGTTACAAACACAAAAGAAAAATTAAAGGCAGCCCCTCTAAACTACCCCCCTTCATCATACACTAGTTGGCCGTCGGGATATGGAAACTTTAATTATAAAAAAGAAAAACAAAATAATGTAATAAACCCCCCCAAACCAAAAGAAAAAACAGAAGACTTACAGGCTGCTAATGTCTATTGTACATATGCAGCCTTCATTAACACCTATGAAGCTTGCGTTTTTTGCGGGGGAGACCTCATACATGCCTACGATAGTGCGAGAATTATTGACAATTATACAGCTATTTGCAATGATTGTTATCAAGTGAGTAAAAACTTAAATATAAATATAACAGAGGAAATACTGCTATGAGGTTAAAAATAGGTGCTGACCCAGAGTTTTTTTTAAAGCGTCGAAATAAACATATTTCAGGTTTTGGTGTTATCCCCGGCACAAAAGAAAAACCTTATAAGGTAGATAAGGGGGCTATTCAAGTTGACGGTATGGCATTAGAATTTAACATCCATCCTGCTGAAACACCTGAATGTTTTGTTATAAATATCCAAACTGTTTTAAAAATATTACGAGATATGGTCCCAAAAACAATGTCTTTTTCTTTTACACCTGTTGCTGTTTTTACACCAGAATATATAGAAAAACAACATCCAATGGCCCGAGCATTAGGTTGTTCCCCTGACTGGAACGCATACACTACACGAGAAAATACTCCTCCGGACGATACAAGTAATATAAGAACAGCGGCGGGACATATTCATATCGGGTGGAAAGAAAAAAACCATAATTTAGAACATATAGAAGAATGTATAATGTTGGTTAAACAACTAGATTATATGTTAGGTATTCCTAGTATTCTACTTGATCCTGTTTCTCGTAGACGCGAGATGTACGGGAAAGCGGGTTGTTTTAGACCAAAACCTTATGGTGTTGAATATAGAGTTCTTAGTAATTTTTGGCTAAAGAATAAAAAATATATGTCTTGGGTATTTATGCAAACAAAACTAGCTTATGACCTTTTAGTAAAGAAAAATATTTACTTCCCAGAAAAATATGGAGATATTGCTAGAGAGATTATAGATAATAATGATATAATTGGCGCAAAGAAATTTATATCTCAAAATATGTCAAAGGCATTAATATGAAAAAACACCCTTTCTTTTATGATGTAAGACATGCTAAGATGTACTTACAACACTCTGTTATTCGTTTTAAAAAACAACCAATATACATTATAAATGTTACAAAAGGATCAAAAGAAATTCTCATACATTTTATTTTTTTACTTAATACACAAGAGCAAATAATAAATATTACAAACAAAGACTTAAATTTTTTACCTGTTCCCCTAGGTTATGCAAATAAAATAAATAAAGATGTGCATATATATATAAGAAAACCAGTAAGAGCTTGGAAAATAGGTCTATCTCTCAGTAATATACGTGTAACTACATATAGTCTTACTCCTCTATATATCCCAAACAACATCTTGTTTTCAAATAGTTTATATAAAACAATTATAAATAACTACCCGACCTATTCAGAAACAAGAAAAAAACTAAAAAAAAGCGATTGCGATGAAATTATCGCCTTCCATCGTCATTTTTGTCTAAGAAAAGAGAAAGATTTAATTAAAATTTACTATTATAAATACAAGGATAGTATAGGTTTTCCTGCTTTAACTCCTATTCTCAACCCTAAATTTTCTTTTTTAAATGAACATTTAAAGGACGCTATTAATGAAAAATAAAATTTCAAATCTTTTTAACTTTCCTAAAGTATTAAAGGGGAATGAAATAGGGATAGAAATTGAAATCGAAGGAGAAAATTTAAGGAATATAAACAATATTTATTGGCTCTCTAAACAAGATGGCTCATTAAGAGGAAAAGAAACAATAGAATATGTTTTAAGAAAACCTATAAGAATAAATCAAACGCGCGCTATATTGCGTATACTAAAAAAAGAATTAAAACAAAATAAAACAATTATACTTCCTAGTAATAGATGTAGTGTGCATATTCATATAAATGTACAACATATGTTAGAAAAAGAAGCCTTTATCTTTATTCTTTTATATTTAATTGTTGAAGAAATTTTAATAGATTATTGTGGAGAAGGAAGGAAGGGAAATTTATTTTGTTTACAGGCTAAAGATGCTGAAGAATTGATTAATAAATTAATTTTTATTAAAAGAAGTAGAACTTTTAAGGTCTTACAACAACAAGGTTTTAGATATAGCGCGATAAATATAGAAGCTATAGTAAAATTTGGTTCTCTTGAATTTAGATCATTTAAAACTCCTAAAGAAC
>ENA-ORDP01000154-ORDP01000154.1-marine-sediment-metagenome-genome-assembly--contig:-NODE-154-length-45764-cov-12.122339_pt1 | contig 45764 bp, 50 predicted proteins | sample MGYA00248627_ERZ508539 | MGnify/ENA primary metagenome ERZ508539 (study PRJEB26208, sample SAMN05571518) | marine sediment metagenome | biome: deep sea; feature: Hydrothermal vent; material...
TTGGGTAGTTTTGCTTTTTATTTCAAGAGTTTAAGGTTTTTTGGTCAGGCACTAATTATATCGGCTTAACTCGTGGCGATAGATAAAGCCCGGTAAGGCAAATACCAGAAACAGGCACACTCCCACGGCGTAAAACTCCCAGCCCTGATCATGGACCACGCCCATCAGTTTGTGCTCCAGGGCCATCGCAATCAGCCCAATCACCAAGAACAGAACAGCCCACTCCACGAGTCGCATCCAAACCTTTTTCACTCCGCCAGGGGGGGACAGCACGAAAAAAAATCTCTCGGTCAGCCAGGGTAGATTCGCGGCGATAAAGGCCAACCCCAACAAGATCCAAACAACGCTTTGTATTGACATGCCGATTGGGTCCCCTATTACAGACCCGCAATGGCCCGCCGGCACAGGTCGATTATGCTACCCAACCAGGGCATGACCAATATCAAGGCCCACGCGTTCACGCTCAATAACACCTGCATATCCACAGTCGCCTGAACGGGCGCATCGGTTTCTGGATCATCAAAATACATTAACTTGATAATGCGCAGATAATAGAAGGCGCCTATGACAGCGAATAGTACCGCCACCACCGCCAACCAGACGAGCCCAACGTCGATCAATGACTGGATGACACCAAACTTGGCGTAAAACCCTACCGTGGGGGGGATTCCTGCCATAGAGAACATCAGTATAAGCATCAAAAAAGCATGCCAGGGACTTCTCTGATTCAGCCCCTTAAAGTCATCCAGGTTTTCTGCCTCAAATCCCTTGCGCGACAACATCAATATCATGCCGAAACCACCCAGGCTCATAAAGGCATAAACCAGCGCATAAAATAAAGCAGAACTATAACCATTTGGAGTCGCGCTTAAAATACCCAGCAACAAAAACCCCATATGGGCAATTGTGGAGTAAGCCAACATCCGTTTGATATTGGTCTGCGCAATAGCAATGAGATTACCAATACCAATCGACAACACTGCAAGAATGATTAACATGTCTTGCCATACTGCCGATAAGTCTTCAAGGCCGCCTATCAAAAGCCGTATCAGTATTGCAAATCCAGCCAGCTTTGGCGCAGTGCTAATATATAAAGTGGTCGAAGTGGCTGCGCCGTGATAGACATCCGGCACCCACATATGAAAAGGGACTGCGCCCAACTTAAAGGCCAGGCCCACAACCACAAACACCAACCCAAAAACCAATATCAGATTATCCACACCCAGTTCTGCGACCCTGGCCTTGATCACCGCAATCTCAAGGCTTCCGGTAACTCCGTAGAGCATGGACATACCATAAAGCAACATACCCGACGCCATCGCCCCAAGAACAAAATACTTCATCGCCGCTTCGGTTGCAGTAGCCGAATCCCGCTGGAATGCAACCATGGTGTAGAGAGACAAAGCCAATAATTCGAGGCCAAGATAGAGTGTCAATAAATGGCTAGCCGACACCATGACCATCATGCCTACAGTACCAAATAAACCAATCACAAAATATTCACCCCGAAACAGTCCACGGTCTTGGGTATATCTCCGGGAATACACGAACACCACGAATACAAGCGCATAGATCGCGAGCTTTAGTACATCAGACAGGGTGTCATCCACAAACATATTGGAAAAGGTATATACTCGCTCAGCGCCCATATCACTGAGCGTCAGGAAGGCTGCCCCTAGCAAGGTACCAACGGCGAGCAAGAAACTCACTATGCGAAACCGGTCAGACAGGTAAAGATCTGCTACCAGTATGAGACATGCCATAGACAAGACAAAGATCTCTGGTATCACCGGGGAAATATCTGGGGCTACAAAATTCATTTCGTGTTAGTTATTCCAAATTAACGCCTGATAGGTGGACGTTGGTCCGACGCAGTCATAATCATTAGGGCATAGGCAGCTTGGAAATCGATACCTGAGTAAGCAGGTTATCAACCGATGCATGCATAACTTCCAAAAGGGGTAGTGGCCACACGCCAACACCCAACACAAATACCGCTAATAAGGATAAGAAGATTATCTCCCGTGCGTTCACGTCGCTGAGGGATGCTACCTTCTTATTTGCGAGCTTTCCAAAAATAACCCGCTTATACATCCACAAGGTATACGCCGCACTAAATATCAAGGTCAAACCTGCCAACAACGCAAACCAGAAGTTGGCCTGGAAGGCACCCAGAATCACCAGAAACTCGCCCACAAACCCAGATGTCCCCGGTAAACCCGAATTGGCCATAGCAAACAGCATCATGAATGCTGCGAATACCGGCATGCTATGGACGACACCCCCATAGTCCCCGATCTGACGTGAGTGCAGACGATCGTACATCACCCCAACACAGAGGAACAATGCACCAGAAATAAAACCATGGGAGATCATTTGAACCAATCCGCCCTCAATACCCTGGGCATTAAACACAAAGAACCCTAAGGTCACGAATCCCATATGAGAAATTGATGAATAGGCAATAAGCTTTTTCATGTCACTCTGAACCAGGGCAACCAGGGCTATATAGACTACTGCGATCAGAGAGAGCGTAATGATAAAACCACTGAGCGCATGACTGGCGTCCGGCACTATGGGTAGATTAAACCTCAAAAATCCATACCCCCCCATCTTCAACATTATTGCCGCCAAGATAACGGAACCGCCGGTGGGTGCCTCTACATGGGCATCCGGTAACCAGGTGTGCACCGGCCACATGGGAACCTTGACTGCAAATGCGGCAAAAAATGCAAAGAATAATAATTTTTGGGTGGTCAAATCCAATTTGATGTCATGGTAGTCCAGAATATTAAAACTATGATCGGCTTGATAATACAAATACAAAAAGGCCACCAACATGAGTAACGAACCCAGGAGGGTATACAGAAAGAATTTAATGCTGGCGTAAATTCGATTGGCACCACCCCATATTCCAATGATGAGAAACATCGGTATCAGCATACCTTCCCAAAAGAAATAAAACAGAATCGCATCCAGTGCCGAAAATACACCGATCATCAAACCTTCCATTATAAGGAAGGCCGCCATGTACTGCGCTACACGTTTTTCTATCACTTGCCATGCGGAAATAACGACAATCACCGTCAAGAAGCTCGTTAACAGGATAAATGGCATAGCGATGCCATCAATGCCCAAATGGTAATTAATGCTAAACTCGGATATCCATTCGTATTTTTCCTGGAACTGCATGGCTGCAGTGGTCTTATCGAAGCGGGTGAACAAAGGAATAGTCAGCAAAAGTTCCACAATGGCCACCGCCAGAGCAGTCCACCGAATCCGGTTCGCGTTGTGGTCTCCCCCGAGCACAAGCACGAGTATCCCACCGATAATAGGCAGCCAGATGCTTAAGCTTAACAAGTGCGTGTCAAATAACATCGTTTTGATATCTTATTGTTTTACGGGCAGAAAAAATGTCAGCAACAGGAAAAGACCAATAATCATGGCAAAAGCATAGTGATAGACATAGCCCGACTGAACATGACGAATTACCTTGGAAACAAGACTGACCACCCTGGCACTGCCATTAACAAAGAAACCATCAATGACCTTCACCTCGCCCTTCTGCCAAAGCTGATTACCAACCTTCCGTGCGCCTTGGGCGAATACGAACTGGTTGAACTCATCAAATCCGTATTTCTTGTCAAGGATGTTGTATATCCACTCCAGACGCTGCTTAATAAGCGCGGGTATCTCTGGACGCTCTATATAGAGAAACCAAGCCAAAACGATTCCAGCGACTGCCAACCATAAGGGGCCTGGGTGCAAGGCATGGTAAATAAAACTACCGAGCAGGCTTAGTCCAGTCTTGCCTTCAAAAGATTGTCCAACTAATTCCAACACGTTATGTTCGGGCAACACAAATATGCTATTACCAAAAAAATCGCCGAATATCATAGGCTCCATGTAGATGGCGCCAATACCCAACGAGGGGATGGCCAGTAACATGAGCGGCAGTGTTACCGTCATCGGAGATTCTTTAACATGCCGCAAGGTGTGTTCGTCCATGCGCGGTTTGCCGTGAAAGGTCATAAACAACAATCTAAAAGCATAGAATGCAGTGATAAACACACCTGCGGTCACCGCGATATAGGCGAATCCCGCTGCCGGCAGTTGGGACGCATGAACAGCTTCAATAATGGCGTCTTTAGAGAAAAACCCCGAAAACGGTGGTATCCCTGCCAGAGCCAAAGAGCCCACTACCGCCGTGATATAGGTCCAAGGCATCCAATTCTTGAGACCGCCCATTTTGCGCATGTCTTGCTCATGATGCATGGCAATGATGACAGAACCTGCAGCCAAAAATAACAGCGCCTTAAAAAAGGCATGGGTCCCGAGATGAAAGATGGCGGCTGAATAGGCCGAAGCCCCTAAGGCCACTGTCATATAACCCAGTTGGGATAATGTAGAGTAGGCTACCACACGTTTAATATCGTTCTGCACGATGGCCACCAGGGCCATCAATAGCGCAGTCAGTGAACCAATGACCATCACCACGTTGAGGGCAGTCTCGGACAACTCAAACAAAGGTGACATGCGTGCCACCATGAATATACCCGCCGTAACCATAGTCGCCGCATGGATCAGGGCCGAGATCGGGGTGGGGCCTTCCATGGAATCAGGCAACCAGACGTGCAACGGGACCTGGGCGGATTTGCCCATGGCGCCGATAAATAACAGGATGCATATTACAGTCAGTAATGCCCATTCCTGACCCGGTATGATCTCCATAGTAATGTTTTGCTTGCTGGCCGCAGTAGCGAATACTGCGCTGTAGTCCAATGTACCAAAGTACATAAATACCGCAGCAATCCCGAGTAAAAACCCCAGATCACCCACACGATTGACCAGGAATGCCTTGAGGTTAGCAAATATGGCAGTCTCACGATCATACCAAAATCCGATAAGCAGATAGGAGACTAAGCCAACCGCCTCCCAACCAAAGAATAGTTGTAGAAAATTGTTGGACATCACCAGCATCAGCATGGCGAAGGTAAACAAAGAAATGTAGCTGAAAAAACGCTGGTATCCGGGGTCATCGTGCATATAGCCAATGGTGTAGATATGGACCATCAGGGACACCAAGGTCACCACCACCATCATCATTGCACTGAGCTTATCGATCAGAAACCCGATCTCGAATGGAAAACCACCGCTGGACCCCCAAACATAAACCACGCCATTGAAAAAACCCCCCGAGTAGACATCATTGAGGATGATTAATGATAGCAGGCTGGCGAGCGCTACACCGGCAATGGTTATCGTATGGGTCATGGCGCGACCAATCTTCCATCCGAACAACCCCGCAACAATCGCAGGGATGAGACAGGATAGGGGGGTCGCAATGTAGACCATTTGCATATTGGTGATCATGGCTTCAGCCCTTTAAGGTATCCAAGTCATCAACGTTAATGGTTTGGCGGCGACGAAATAGAGTAATCAAAATGGCAAGACCAATCGCAGATTCCGCAGCTGCCACCGTCAGAATAAAGAACACCATGATCTGCCCCGAGATATCCTGCAGATAATGGGAGAAGGCGATAAAGTTCATATTCACGGCCAACAACATCAACTCAATAGACATCAACAGGATGACCACATTTTTTCGATTCAGGAATATACCCATTACACTCAACGCAAACAAAATCGCGCCTAATATTAAAAAATAGGATAAAGGAATCATAATCAGTTCTCAGGCTTCTTTTCTGAAGGCATTTTGACCAGGCGAACTCGGTCTGAACGTTTTACTTGTATTTGCTGCGCCGTATTTTGATGCTTCGTGTTCGGCCGCTTGCGTAAAGTCAGGGCAATCGCTGCAACAATGGCGACCAGCAGTATCAACGCAGCAATTTCAAACGGGTAGACGTAGACTGTATATATCAGGCGGCCGAGCTCCTTGGTATTGCTATAACCCTCGGGATGCCCAGCAGGTTGGGGCATATTCGCCAGCGAAAATTCACCGGAACCCAGGACAATAGCCATTTCCGCGACCATCAGAATCGCCACAATAGCGCCCATGGGCAAGTACTCACCAAAACCTTCGCGCATACGCGCCAAATTAACATCTAACATCATCACCACAAACAAAAACAGTACCATTACCGCGCCGACATAAACTAAGATCAATACAATACCGAGAAATTCTGCTTCAAGTAGCACCCATAGACAGGCAGCACTAAAAAAAGCGAGTACCAGAAACAATGCGGCCTTCACTGGATTACGGATCGTAATCACCATGGCCGACGCAAAGACCAATACGGCGCTAAAAAAGAAAAATGTTAATAGTTCAAAAGTCATGTTGTCTACTATTCATTCTCAATTTTGTATTATTGATCGGTCTGTCAGGGCCTGATACTAACGATACGCTGCATCGCTGGCGCGATCTGCCGCCAACTGCGCCTCGTATTTATCCCCCAAGGCCAACAATTGATCCTTGTGAATAATATTCTCACCTCGATCTTCAAAATGATATTCGAACAACCGTGTCTCCACAATTGAGTCGACCGGACAAGATTCTTCGCAAAAGCCACAATAGATACATTTAAACAGGTCAATATCATAACGCGTCGTTCGACGGGTCCCATCCGGGCGTTGCTCAGACTCAATGGTAATGGCCAAGGCTGGACACACCGCCTCACATAACTTACAGGCAATACAACGTTCCTCCCCATTGGGGTAGCGACGTAAAGCATGAAGGCCACGAAACCGGGGTGACATGGGGGTTTTTTCATCCGGATACTGAATGGTAATTTTACGCGCAAAGAGATGGCGTCCTGTCAACGCCAGCCCTTTTAACAACTCCCACAACAAGAAGCTTTGTAAATATGCCTTAAGCTTGTTCACTACCGTTACCCGGCCTTAATGAAAGAGATGACCCAATGGAGTATAGAACGTAGCGATACCTATCACCACGATCCATATCAGGGTGACTGGGATAAAAATTTTCCAGCCCAATCTCATAATTTTATCGTATCTATACCGCGGGAAAGTGGCTCGAAACCACAGAAAAAAGAACAGTACGAACGCTACCTTAACCAACAGCCATATAATTGGAGGGAAGATCGTAAAAGACGTCTCCACTGGTGCATACCAACCACCCAAAAACATAATCACAGTGAGTGTGGCAATCAAAATCATGTTGGCATATTCGGCAAGGAAAAAGATCGCAAAGGCCATACCCGAATATTCAACGTGAAATCCGGCAACGATTTCCGATTCTCCTTCGGCAACATCAAAGGGCGACCGGTTGGTCTCCGCCACACCGGATAAGAAGTACACCAGAAACAGCGGAAACAAGGGTATAAAATACCATTGATGAAAACCACCCTGCTGAGCCAGCACGATTTGGTGCAGGTTGAGGCTCCCTGCGGCCATGAGTACTCCCACAAGCGCAAATCCCATAGCGATTTCATAGGAAACGATCTGTGCCGCAGAACGCATCGCCCCCAAAAATGCATACTTGGAATTTGATGCCCAACCCGCGATGATCACCCCATAGACACCCACCGAGGTTAGCGCCAGAATATAGAGCAGGCTGGCATCAATGTTTGCCAATACCATTGTGTCGGTGAAGGGGATCACTGCCCAGGCCGCCAATGACGGTGCGATGGACAGCATCGGTGCGATAACAAACAGGAATTTGTTCGCATTGGTAGGGATAATAATTTCTTTGAGCAGCAGTTTTAATGCATCGGCAATGGGCTGCAACCAACCCCGTGGGCCCACCCGATTAGGGCCAATGCGCACCTGCATGTAGCCAATCAATTTGCGCTCTGCGAATGTTAAATAGGCCACCGCCAATAAAAGTGGGAGCAGAATGGCCAGGATGTAGCCCAGGTCCACAAGTCCAAGCTGGAACCAACCCGGTAGCGGGTCCCAAAGGGCCTCCCGCACAAGGCTCACAGCATTGTTTAGTAACTCGCTCACCGGTCAGGCCCGCACGACTCGTGTCATCCCCGGACCACCCAAGGCTGCTGTTTCGGGATAACCGGAAGGAATCAATATACAGCCATTTGGAATCCGATCATCAATAATCAATTCCAGCGCGACAATGGCTGCACCCATATGTGCATTGATTTTTGTACCGCTACTAAAATTGAGTTCTTTTGCCTGAGCAGCATTGACCCGTGCCGCCGGGGGCGGATTGTCGGCGCAAGCCTGTAAGGCATGTGCGCGTCGAACCAACGGATCACTGGCGTACAGGGGCACTTCACAAATGCGCTCCAGGTCGATCTCGCTGGTGGTTTCAGTCTTGGGAGGAGCCATTATAGCAACTTCACGGAGTTTGGCCGAAGGCTCCAAATTGCTTAGATCAAGTTCTGCAAAAACCTCAGGAGAAGAAGTATAGTCAAACCCATCCAACTCAAACATATTGCCCAGTACCCTTAGAATTTTCCATCCCGGCCTCGCCTCACCCTTAGGGGATACGGCACCACCAAAACTTTGTACCCTCCCTTCACCATTGATATAGGTACCAGAGGTTTCACTAAATGCGGCCAGGGGCAACTGAACATCGGCATAATCAGATGCCGATGACATAAAAGAGGATAGGTTAACTACAAAATCGGCCGAGCCGATGGCGTTACTGGCATTGGCCCCATCAACACAATCCAGTTCTGGTTCTACTCCGAACAAAATGTAAGCCTTAAGGCTTTGCTTCTGCATTTGTCCCGCGTTAAGCCCTGGATTGTTTTCCGTTGAGCCTAAGACACCACGATGAGGCACACAACCCGCCAACCAGGCACCGGCGCTGTTGGCACTGAGCATGGTGCCTACAGTGGCGCCAATCATATCCGCTATGACTTGGCTAATTTGATATATACTATCGTAATACTCGTGACTGACCGCCAGTTGGCCCATTAACAGTGCGGTTTGATTGCCGGTCTGGGCTAAAACTTTCGCAATATCCTGCTCACTATCGCTTACTGCCACGTCTCCAGCCCAATCTCCGACTGCCGCAGGGATAGTTGTCCCCGTTTCATTCGCCAACTTTTTAGCGATGCGGGATAGGGAAGCGACAAATTGTTTGGGTGGGGTAATCACCTTATGGGCAAGATCAAAACTAAACTCATAGTCTACGGCGTTAATCGCCATAATCCGGGCAGCGCCGAGAAAAGCCTTGCGTAGACGTAACCCAATAATGGGTTGTTCTTTGCGCACGTTGCTACCGATGATCAAAACTCCTTGTTGCTGCTCGATGTCTGCGATAGGCAGGCCAATAGATGGAAACAAGGGCGCCACCGCGTCGTGACTGAAGTCAGATTGACGCAAGCGATGATCAATATTGGAGCTGCCCAGACCGCGCACTAATTTCTGTAATAAATAATACTCTTCCAAGGTAGCATTGCTTGCGGCAAGGGCGCCGATGCTATCGGACCCACATAGGTCGATCACCTTGCTTAAACCCTTAACGGTAAAATCCAGCGCAGTCTTCCAATCGGTGGCCTGCAATTCCCCATTAACCCGGATCATGGGCAAAACCAACCGTTGTTCGCTGTTCAGGGCCTCATAACTAAACCGATCGCGGTCAGACAGCCAACACTCATTCACCGCTGCATTATCTCTCGGCAAAGCCCGCATAACGCGGTCACGGCGAACTTGTAAATATAAATTCGAACCCACCGCATCGTGCGGGCTAACAGCTGCTACATCATTTAGCTCCCATGTCCTGGCCGAATACCGAAACGGCTTCGATGTCAGCGCGCCCACTGGACACAAGTCGATAACATTCCCGGAGAGCTCAGAATCTATGCTGTGCTCTATGTACGTCCCAATCTCCATGTGTTCACCACGACCGGTGGCGCCCAATTCCATGATGCCCGCAATCTCCTGTCCGAAGCGCACACAACGCGTACAATGGATACAGCGAGTCATGTCCGTCGAAATTAAAGTCCCTAGATCTTTATTCAGGACCACCCGCTTGTTTTCCTGGAATCGAGACACATCACCACCGTAACCCACCGCCAGGTCCTGTAACTCACATTCGCCGCCCTGATCGCAGATGGGACAATCCAATGGGTGGTTGATGAGCAAGAACTCCATGGTACCCTTCTGGGCGTCAATGGCCTGCGCCGATTGGGTAAAGACCTTCATGCCTTCGACAACAGGTGTCGCACAGGCCGGCAAAGGTTTGGGGGCCTTCTCCACTTCTACCAGGCACATACGACAGTTGGCCGCAATCGAGAGTTTCTTGTGGTAACAAAATCGTGGAATATAGATTCCCGCCGCATCGGCAGCATGGATGACCATACTGCCCTCTTCGGCCTCGACCTTTTTTCCGTCTATTTCAAAACTAACCATAATCGACTATTCGCTATGCCGCCTCAATGTGACACTGACCACTTTCTATGTGTCTTTCAAATTCGTCACGAAAATGCTTTATAAAACTTGCTACCGGCATGGCCGCCGCGTCACCCAGGGCACAAATGGTACGGCCCGCGATTTTGCCGGTCATATCCATTAATAGATCCAGGTCTTCACTGTGGCCTTGGCCACTCGCGATGCGATGAATCACTCGATACAACCAGCCAGTCCCTTCCCGGCAAGGCGTACACTGACCACAAGACTCCTCATAATAAAAGTACGAGATACGCTCCAGCACTTTAACCATACAGGTCGTATCATCCATCACGATCACCGATCCTGCCCCCAACATGGAACCGGCCTTGGCGATGGAATCATAGTCCATGGTTAACCCCATCATGACATCACCGGGCAACACGGGTGTTGAAGAACCACCCGGTATCACTGCTTTGAGTTTACGTCCATCACGCACCCCCCCCGCCATCTCTAATAATTTCAAAAAGGGTGTGCCCATAGGTATTTCATAGTTGCCAGGTTTATTAACGTGACCTGAAACTGAAAAAATTTTGGCGCCACCATTATTGGGGATACCCAGATCAGCAAACCATTTACCACCACGACCTAATATGGAAGGTACTGAGGCCAAACTCTCTGTGTTGTTAATGGTGGTCGGTCGGCCATATAACCCATAGTTTGCCGGGAACGGAGGCTTGAACCGGGGCTGACCTTTCTTACCTTCTAAAGATTCCAACAGGGCGGTTTCTTCGCCACAAATATAGGCCCCAGCGCCGAGATGGGTATGAAGTTCAAAATCAATTCCTGTATCCAACAGGTTCTTTCCCAATAACCCGGCTGCGCGGGCCTCTTCCAATGCCGCCTCCCAACGGTCTACCGGTTCCCCCATAAATTCACCACGGATATAGTTATAGCCCACAGTGGCGCCAATGACATAACCCGCAATGGCCATGCCTTCGATCAAGGCATGGGGGTTATAGCGTAATATATCCCTATCTTTGAAGGTGCCAGGCTCACCCTCATCTGTGTTACATACGATGTATTTTTGACCGGGTGTATTGCGCGGCATGAAACTCCATTTAAGTCCGGTAGGAAAACCCGCACCACCACGCCCACGCAACACGGAAGTCTTTAGATCCTCAATAATCTTTTCTGGAGCCGTCGATTCTTTTAGTATCTTCCGCCATACCTTGTACCCACCGATTTTCTCGTAGGACTTGAGCGTCCAGGGTTGGTCCTGGTTTTCTTTTGGCAAGCACACATTTGTCATTATTCGAGTGTCTCCAAAATTGAATCAATTTTCTCCGGGGTTAGATTCTCGTAGCATTGCTTGTCAATCTGCATCATTGGCGCACCGCCACAAACTGCCAGACACTCCACTTCTTTAAGCGTGAACCGACCGTCATCCGTAGTCTGGCCCAGCTTAACCCCCAATTTTTTTTCAAGGTGGGCAACAACGGTATCAGAACCACACAACATGCAAGACACATTGGTACAGATACAGATCTTATGTTTACCCGCTGGGGCCAGTTCATACATCGAGTAGAAAGTCGCCACCTCATAGACCTGAATGGGACGGATCTCCAATAATTCGGCCACAAAGTCCATCACTTCGTTGCTCAGCCAACCCTTTTCTTCTTGAGCAATATGCAGGGCCGCCATCACTGCCGACTGCTTTCGCGCCACGGGATATTTGGCGATTTCCTTGTTTATGCGATTCAAGGATTCTTGATTGAGCATCAGCGGCCTACCTGTCTATCTCACCAAAAACGATGTCTTGAGTGCCGATGATAGCCACCAAATCAGCTATCATGTGCCCCTTTACCATCTCATCAAGCGATGAGAGATGGGCAAACCCAGGGGCGCGCACCTTGACACGATAGGGCTTGTTTCCTCCGTCAGAAATAATGTAGACCCCAAATTCACCCTTGGGATGCTCCACCGCAGCATAAGCCTCACCTTTCGGTATACAGTAGCCCTCGGTAAACAATTTGAAATGATGTATGAGGGCCTCCATGTCCCGCTTCATCACTTCACGCTTAGGGGGCGCCAGTTTGTGATCCTCTACAATCACCAGACCCGGGTTTTTTTGTAACCACTGCACGCACTGACGAATAATATCGTTGGACTGACGCATCTCTTCAATACGCACCAGATATCGATCGTAACAGTCACCATGCGTCCCTATTGGAATATCAAAATCGAGCTTATTGTATACCTCGTAAGGTTGTTTTTTACGCAGATCCCACTCCACACCGGAACCACGCAACATGGGCCCGGTAAGACCAAGCTGCAATGCCCGGTCCGGTTCCACCACACCAATCCCAACCGTACGTTGCTTCCAGATACGGTTGTCGGTCAGAAGAGTTTCATATTCATCTACGTGGGATGGAAATCGCTCAGTGAAGTCCCAGATAAAATCCAGTAACGACCCCTGCCGGTTACTGTTCATTCGGGCAACGTCTTTTTCACTATGCCACTTCGATGTTTCGTGTTGTGGCATAGAGTCAGGCAGATCACGATAAACCCCACCAGGACGATAATAAGTGGCATGTAACCGGGCACCGGAAACGGCTTCGTAGCAATCCATCAAGTCTTCACGTTCGCGGAAGGCGTACAGGAATACGGTCATCGCCCCCACATCCAGGGCATGGGTACCCAACCACAAAAGGTGATTCAGTATTCGTGTGATCTCATCAAACATTACCCGGATGTATTGGGCTCGCTCAGGCGGCTCTATGCCTAGCAACTTTTCTATAGCCAATACATAGCCGTGCTCATTGGCCATCATGGACACATAGTCCAAACGATCCATGTAACCAATGCTCTGATTATAGGGTTTACTCTCGGCAAGTTTCTCTGTACCCCGATGCAGCAAACCGATATGTGGATCGGCCCGTTCAATGACCTCACCATCCAACTCCAAAACCAGCCGCAGCACACCGTGTGTAGCGGGGTGCTGTGGTCCAAAGTTCATTGTGTAATTACGAATCTCTGCCACCGTATCCCTCTTCGCGAATCACTCGCGGTACGAGCACTCGTGGTTCAATAGTAACGGGTTGGTAGATCACACGGCCCCTGTCGGCGTCGTAACGCATCTCCACATGGCCGATAAGAGGAAAATCCTTTCGAAAAGGATGACCCACAAAACCATAGTCGGTCAGTATTCGTCGTAAATCCGGGTGGCCTTCATAGACAATACCGAATAGATCAAAGGCTTCACGCTCGAACCAATTGGCTGAATTCCAAATATCAATAACCGAATCCACCACAGGCAGCTTATTGTCAAGAAAGACCCGCAACCTGACACGTTGATTGTGCGCTATTGATAACAGGTGATAGACCGATGCATAACGTGCTCTGGAAGTTTCGGCCGGGATTTCCACATGGCCATAGGACAGATAATCAACACCACAAACATCTATGAGTTGTTCAAATTTAAAGCCATCATCATCCCGTAATGTTCTGCATACCTGCAACAACTCACTACGCTTGATCTCAAGGGTAAGCTCACCACGATTAATAAGGCAAACCTCAATTGCGGCTTCGAACTTTTCCTTGGCGTGAGCAGCAAGTAACTCGATGGAGGTAGGCATAGGGGAGGAACTCAAATAGGATTAGCGTGCAATGGTATTGGTACGCTTAATCTTTTTTTGCAACTGCAAAAGGCCATATAACAATGCCTCTGCAGTGGGTGGACACCCAGGGACATAGACATCAACCGGCACAATACGATCGCATCCGCGCACAACGGAATAGGAATAATGATAGTAACCACCCCCATTGGCACAAGACCCCATAGAGATCACCCAACGGGGCTCGGGCATCTGATCGTAGACGCGACGCAGTGCCGGCGCCATTTTATTGGTCAGGGTACCTGCAACAATCATCAAATCAGATTGGCGTGGGCTGGGCCGAAACAACATGCCAAACCTGTCGAGATCATAGCGGGATGCTCCGGCCTGCATCATTTCCACCGCGCAACAGGCCAAACCAAAGGTCATGGGCCACATGGAACCGGTGCGGGCCCAATTAATCACTTTATCTGCAGAGGTCGTTACCCATCCACGTTCTAAATACCCCTCTATTCCCACTCCAGCGCCCCTTTTAACCACTCATAAATGAAGCCAACAGCCAGCAATCCCAGAAACAACATCATCGACAAGAACCCGTATTCGCCAATTTCCTCCAGGACGGTGGCCCAAGGAAATAAAAATGCGATTTCAAGATCAAATATAATAAACAGAATGGCGACCAAATAATAACGCACATCAAACTTCATGCGTGCATCTTCAAATGCGTCAAACCCACATTCATAAGGAGACAGTTTTGCACTATCGGGTTTATTTGGTGCAATCATCCAACCCATTACTATGGGCATGACGCCGACTAAAACACCGACGCCCAGGAAGATCATAATTGGAAGGTAGTTTTGAAGCATAAGGAGCGGTTGCCCTACCCGTTATTGATTGGTGATTAACTATTATTGTCCTGCTTCGGGGGCAGTCTAGGCGCCAAAATCACAAAAATCAACCCTATAAAATAGGGTCTTTTCAATCATTTAGTTTTTAATTCTACTACCCGTATAAGCAGTACCTATCGGGTATTTATTCGTCATTCTATGCTTGGCACGCCACATCCGTCAATCTGCTAACGGTAAAATGTAGCGGCCAGTATCTGCATATCTAACATGGTGCCGAAGGCCGGACTCGAACCGGCACGGCTCGCGCCACCACCCCCTCAAGATGGCGTGTCTACCAATTCCACCACTTCGGCTTTTTCTTTACTGTGCATTAAAGAAACTATGCGCAGCGCTCTACCTCTCACGTCCACGCGTAACTACTGAGGCACTTCTGGCAGTTGCGGCTTAGACTCGGGTTCTTGTGTAGCATCCTGACCTTTCTTTTCAACGGCCTGAATCTGAACCTGTTGGTCCGTGACACTAACAGGCTTGGCAAGATTGGCATACTGGTAGGCCAATAGCATGCTGGTTAAAAAAAATGTGGTAGCCAAACCTGCCGTGACCCGTGTTAAAAAATTTGCCGACCCACGACTGCCAAATAAAGTTTGCGATCCGCCGCCACCAAAGGCGGCTCCCATATCAGCGCCCTTGCCCTGCTGTAGTAAAACCAGGGCTACCAGGCTTACTGCCGTCAGCATATGGATTATAAGTGTAATTTGAATCATGGCTTTTAGTCCTGGTCCTGGTTTTGGGTCGCATGACATATCCCGAGAAAGTCTTGCGCCTTGAGTGACGCGCCACCAATCAAGCCACCATCGACATCCTCATTGGCAAACAACTCAGCGGCATTATCGGGTTTTACACTGCCCCCATAGAGTATCCTCAGACCGTTAGCAATATCTACATCTTTATCAACAAGTTTTGTACGAATAAACTTATGGACTTCTTGTGCTTGCTCAGAGCTCGCTGTTTTACCCGTACCGATGGCCCATACCGGCTCATAGGCTATGACCGCATTTTTGAGTCCTTCTATGCCCACCATCGCCAACACGGCATCAAGCTGTCGGCCCACCACCGATTCAGTATGCCCCGCCTCGCGCTCTTCGAGAAGTTCTCCCACGCACAGGATCGGGGTGAGCCCTGTCTTCTGGGCCTGTTGAAATTTTTCTGCAACAAGATTGTCACTCTCACCATAGATTGAGCGTCGTTCGGAATGACCCACAATAACATAGGAAGCACCAAAGTCTTTGAGCATATAGCCGGATACTTCGCCGGTATAAGCACCAGCATCATGGGTATCCAGGTCCTGACCACCCCAGATTATCGGAGTGCCGCTCAATTTTTTGGCGGCGGCTGGGATCAGTATAAAAGGCGGACAGACAACCACCTCGCAATTCAGGTCACCGTCCAACCCACTCACCACGCCATCCAACAAGGACTCGGCATCGGACAGTGCCCCATTCATCTTCCAATTTCCTGCCACTATTGGTCGGCGCATCGTTCAAACCTCTCGTGTGTTCCTGTCAATGTTAACAACTATCGGCGACTCTAAGGCCGTCAAACCGGCGCGATGTTACCGGGGGTGGTCCGAGAAAGCAATTTAGAGGCCCCTTTCTAGATGTAGGAATACCCTACCAAAAACAGCCTGCGGTTCAGGCCGTTATGGCGCTGTGGAGGCGGCGCCCTTGACCACTTCGGCAAGACTGTGACTAATACGTTCTACCTGCCGCTCATCAGTACCCTCAACCATCACCCGCACCACCGGTTCGGTACCAGAACTACGTAACAACACACGGCCGTGGGCGGCCAACTCACCTTCCGCAAAGCGCACCGCCTCTCGAACCGCAGCATTATTATTGACATCAAAGCCCCCATTGGCGCGGCTGTTCGTGGACACAGGGACGTTGATCATACGCTGAGGGAAGACCTGCATCCCTGATTTCAACTCCGACAGTGGCTTACCACTTTCAACCATCACGGTGAGAACCTCCAAGGCAGCAATGATACCGTCACCGGTACTGCTCTTATCAAGACAGATAATATGTCCGGATGATTCCCCCCCAAGGGTCCAGCCCTCTGATTGCAACAGTGCTAACACATAGCGATCACCCACCGATGCGCGTTTAAACGATATCCCATGACCGTCCAATGCCTGCTCTAGCCCCAGGTTGGACATCACCGTCCCAATCACCCCACCGCCGAGCCGATTTGAAACCTGGCGAGCGATACTCATGATATAGAGAATCTGATCACCGTCCACTATTTCTCCCCTACTGTCTACCATGATCACCCTGTCACCATCACCATCCAAGGCAATACCGAGATCGGCGGATTGTTCGGCAACGGTTTGCACGAGCAACTCTGGGCTGGTTGAACCGCACTGATCGTTAATATTGAATCCATCCGGTTCCGCTGCTACGGTAATGACCTTGGCGCCCAACTCGGTCAAGACTTCCGGCGCGATATGATATGCCGCACCGTTGGCACAATCGAGGACAATGGTCAGGCCAGCCAGTGACAGTCGATGGGGAACTGTACTTTTACAATATTCTATATACCGGCCTGCGGCATCCGGGAATCGACCAGCCTTGCCCAGGGCACCCGATTCCACCACAAGCATGGGCTTTTCCATTTCAGCTTCTATAGCCCGCTCAATCTCATTAGACAGCTTGCAACCCTCTGGTGAAAAAAATTTGATACCATTGTCATGATAAGGGTTGTGGGAGGCACTGATAACGACACCGGCGCAGGCCCGTGCGGTGCGCGTCAGGTAGGCAATGCCCGGTGTAGGCATGGGCCCGAGCAAGCTGATATCCACACCCGCAGCCGAAAAACCCGCCTCCAGGGCCGATTCCAGAAGATAGCCCGATACACGCGTGTCTTTACCGATAATGACTCTGCCGCGATTTTTGCTGAGCCCACCCAACACCCGTCCTGCCGCCCAACCTAACTTGAGAACGGTCTGTGGCGTAATGGGTTCCTCACCCACCCTGCCTCTAATACCATCGGTACCAAAAAACTTCTTGCTCACTAACTTCTCCACACACCGGTCGCGTACCCTGGGTAGCCACTTTCAGCCACCCACCCATTCAAGCATTCGAATCACATCTCGGCTAACCTTGACGTCGTGCACACGCACCAGAGAGGCGCCATTTTGTATCGCCACCATCATCAAGGCCAGACTGCCGTAGAGCCTTTGATCTACCTTGGCATCCAGCACCTTTCCAATCATTGATTTTCGGGATAACCCCACCATCAGCGGGGGTCCCAAGGCGGTAAAACGAGACAACCCACGCAGTAATTGCCGATTATGGTCCAAGGATTTGCCAAAACCAAATCCGGGGTCAAAGATGATGTGGCCGGGGTTAATCCCGGCAGCGACAGCGGCATCCCGACGTTTGCCCAGAAATACACAGACCTCTTCTACCACATCATCGTAGTGAGGCGCCTGTTGCATACTGCGCGGTTGCCCCTGCATGTGCATGAGACATACAGGAACACCCAATTGGGCCACGGTCTTAAGGGCCTGGTCGGCCCGCAGACTATTAATATCGTTGATAAATCCGGCGCCTGCATTGACCGCTGTCCGCATCACTTCAGGTTTACTGGTGTCGATAGAAATGGGCACATTAAACGCGTCGGCGAGGGCCTCAATGACGGGAATAACCCGATCCAATTCTTCTTGAACACTTACCGTAGTGGCGCCGGGCCGGGTAGACTCGCCACCCACATCAATGATGTCGGCACCCTCATCCACCATGGTCCGGGCTCGCGCCAGGGCCCGATCAGGAGAAACAAAAAGACCCCCGTCCGAGAACGAATCGGGGGTCACATTGAGAATGCCCATAACCTGCGGCCGGTCCAGCCTAAGCTCACGACCGCCGCAGCACAGGACCGGCACTTCAGTGTTCGCCGGCAGGTTTATCCAATTTGGGCTTGGGCGTCTTACGAGCAGGTTTTTTAGGCTTTGCCCGGGATGCCTTACCGCTGCCGCCGCTGTCCATGCCCTGAGGTGGCTTGGGCTTTTTCCCGGCCATGATGGCTTCAATCTGTTTGGCATCCAGGGTCTCCCAATCAAGCAGGGCCTTGGCCATCGCCTCCACCTCATCGTGATGTTCTTCGATAATCTTCCTCGACAAGGCGTACTGCTCATCTATGATTCGCCGAATCTCTTGATCCACGGCATTGGCGGTGGAGTCACTCAGATTCTTGTGGGTGGTCACGTCCCGCCCCAGAAAGATCTCCGTTTGATTGTCGCCATAGACGCAAGTGCCCAAGGCGTCACTCATGCCCCAACGCGATACCATATTCCGCGCCAAGTCGGTGGCGCGTTCAAAGTCATTTGAAGCGCCAGTGGTCATCTGCCCCATAAAAATCTCTTCGGCAATACGCCCCCCCATGAGCACGGCAATGGACGACAGCAGATAGTCACGGTCTTGGCTATAGCGATCTTCCACTGGCAACTGCATGGTCACACCCAGTGCGCGGCCACGGGGAATGATGGTCACCTTATGAACCGGGTCGGTGTTTTTCAGGGTCTTGGCGACCACCACATGGCCGGATTCGTGATAGGCGGTGTTCATGCGCTCCTTCTCGGGCATCACGATGGAGCGCCGCTCTACCCCCATCACCACTTTGTCTTTGGCAAGCTCAAAATCTTCCATGTCCACTAGGCGCTTGGTGGAACGGGCGGCAAACAATGCGGCCTCATTCACCAGATTAGCCAGATCGGCCCCGGAAAATCCGGGTGTACCGCGTGCCAGGACACTGGCATCCACGTCATCGGAGAGGGGGATCTTGCGCATATGCACTTTTAAAATCTGCTCACGCCCACGTATATCCGGCAGCGCCACATGGACCTGGCGATCAAAACGTCCGGGGCGTAACAAGGCAGGGTCGAGCACATCGGGCCGGTTGGTCGCGGCGATCACAATCACGCCGTCGTTGCCTTCAAAACCGTCCATTTCCACCAATAACTGGTTGAGGGTCTGTTCCCTTTCATCGTGGCCACCACCCAATCCAGCACCACGGTGACGCCCCACCGCATCGATCTCATCAATGAAAATGATACAGGGGGCGTGTTTCTTGGCCTGTTCAAACATGTCTCGCACCCGTGAAGCGCCCACACCCACAAACATCTCCACGAAATCCGAACCGGAAATTGTAAAAAAGGGCACTTTGGCCTCGCCAGCAATGGCCCTGGCAAGCAAGGTCTTACCCGTTCCCGGACTACCGGTCATTAATACGCCACGAGGTATGCGCCCTCCCAGCTTTTGGAATTTGCCGGGTTCCTGGAGAAACTCCACCAGTTCCTGGACCTCCTCTTTGGCCTCTTCCACACCGGCCACGTCTTCGAAAGTCACCTTATTTTTTTCTTCAGTAAGCATCCGCGCCTTACTCTTACCAAAGCTCATGGCGCCACGTCCACCGCCACCTTGCATCTGACGCATGAAGAAGATCCATACACCTATGAGTAGCAACAACGGAAACCAGCTAATGAAGATACTCATCAGTAAAGAGGGCTCCTCTGGCGGTTTAACGTCGACCTGCACATTATTATCGAGAAGATCGTCGATCATCTTCGAGTCTTCAGGCGCATACACTAAAAAAGACTCACCGCTTTGCTTCAATACATGGACCTTGTCGCCTTGAATGGTCACTTTATCAACACCACCTTGTTTAACCTCTGAAATAAAGGTGGAATAGTCCATATCGCGCACCGTACTCTTTTCTCGCTGCGCAAAATTATTGAATACGGTCATCAGCACAACCGCTATAACCAACCACAAAACCAGGTTCTTCGTCAGATTGTTCAATCCACTACCTCTGCATACTAAATAGATAAAATCTTTAATGATTCCCACATCTTCATGGCGCCTATTCTGCTACCTCAACGCCTGCAAAACAACCATAACCCAATTTCGGTGCAACCCAAAGCCATAATGCAGGTCACTGGTAACCGGTAGCCAATAAATACAACTCCTTACTCCGTGCTCGAGAAGCCTGAGGTTTCCGGACCACGACACGCTTAAATTGCACCCTCATCCGGCGTCGCAAATCTTCAAACCCGTCTCCCTGAAAGACCTTAATTAACACCACCCCCCCCGGCCTGAGTACTCGCTGGGAGAATTGCAGGGCCAACTCGCACAAGGCATAGACTCGGGCCTGATCCGCTACGGCTATACCACTTATATTGGGCGCCATATCGGATAATACAAGGTCTGACTGGCGGTTAAGCAACCCGTCTATAACCCTTTCTACTACCTTGGCATCCGTGAAATCACCCTGAATGGACTCCACACCCCGAATCGGAAGCATGGCCAACAGATCTACCGCGACTATCCTGCCCTTACCCTTGATCTGTGCCGCAACATATTGGGACCACCCTCCGGGGGCTGCCCCCAAATCCACCACCTGCATCCCCGGCCGGATAAGCCGGTCACGGCGATCAATCTCAGCCAATTTATAGGCGGCACGAGACCGAAATCCCTCGTCCCGGGCCTTACGCACAAACGGGTCCTGTTCATGCTCTACCACCCAGGCGCCGCTACCGCTCCGCTTGCGTCGGGCCATCAGCGGTTTGTCCTACTTAGGGTATCGGCAGGATAGCCGACTGTCTGAATCACCCACAACTAAAAGCCCTCACAACCTGTGATATAGTGCCGCCCCATTTTGGTTTCACCTTTTAACATAGACATGTCATGAAATTAAGCAGTAAACAAATACGCTACCTGCGCGGCCTGGCCCACCACCGCTCACCGGCGGTCACCTTGGGTGCCCAGGGCCTGACACCCGCAGTCCTGGCAGAGATTGATGGCGCCCTGGTCCACCATGAGCTATTAAAAATCAAGCTCAGTAGCGGTGACAAATCCGCACGTCACCAGATGCTGGAACGTATCTGTGAAGTCACCCAAGCGACTGCAGTTCAGGAGATTGGTCGAATGGCCGTAGTCTTCAAACCGGGGGTAAAATCGAGCATAGCACTACCATAGATTAAACTTGAACCGCCAAGATGCCAAGAAAAGCCTCCAATCACTGCATAAACCTATCGTCTTAATTGTTTCGCGTATTCACCACAGAGGACACAGATGTGGTAACACATCTTTTCTCTGTGACCTCCGTGTCCTCAGTGGTGAAAAATGTTGTCTGATGCACCCTGATATTGATTACACCGGCGGTGCAAACCTAAGAAAGTTCTGATCAATTGAACTTGAAACGCCAAACAAATTAAGCAAAAACCCGCCTGCTTTCAAAAACCGCCACACCTAAACCACGACCACCACGGCGCAAATGACGTTTGAGCACAAAATCAAACATCAGCGGATTATAACGTCTCAGGGCCGAGATCACCGGCACTTTACTGCCATCAAGAAAGCCTTCACCTACCAACTTTCGTAGAGATATCAAGGGCATAATGCCGGGCAAGGGATAATCGGATCCGTTGACCAAACGCCCATGCCAGTCTTCCCGGATGATCACGTCGTGAAGTGCTCGCCCGACCCGATTGTACTGCACCATTGCCGAGATCTCTCCAAATAACCGCCCCTGATACTTCGGTTCGTCCATCATTCGGGAAAATAATTCAAAATTTTCAAGCATGGGGCCATTCGGCCCCCGGTCCATATCCTGGCCCCGTCCCAAAGACGCGCAATGGGCCACAATGACGCGCACACCATGATCCAGGGGACGACGCAATCGCAATGGGTTACCCAAGGCCTGATACTCACCGCTGTGCACCGCGAGCTCCTTGCCACCATGGGTCAACAGGGGCACATTCAGTCGGGCCATGGCCGCATAAAAGGCATCACAACGCGGGGAAGCCGGATCGATCCCCATGGCCGGTGGCAACCACTTCACCCCCTGTGCACCCTTTTTTACCACATCTTCAAGTTCGTCTACGGCATCGGTTCTATAGGGGTGGATGGATGCAATCCACTTGAACTGTTGCGGGTGCCTCCGCGCCATCGTAGCGGCATAACGGTTGGGGGTGTAAAAAGGACTCAGGGCCTGCACACGCCTCCCTTGGGTGTCGTGATGATAATCAAAGGCCAGCAACATGGCGCGCCCTGAGCCCAGCATGTCTTTTTGCAGTTGGACGAGCCGATTGACATAGGCCACATCGCCGCGGGTGTTATCTTCTATGCACCCAGCATTGAGATAAAACTGTTTTTGAATACTCTGGACAGGATGCCATAAACTATCCATGGCCGGGTTGATCCATATACCTGAACCGCTGTTGCCGTTTCCGGTGAGGTGAACGTGGCAGTCCCAACGCTTACTGGCTTCAACTCCCTCCCAAGCCTCAAGCACCAGATCATGTTTAAGCAGGCTCTCGGGAATAGGGCTAGCCAGACAGGGGTTCCATATCCCATCTTCGGGCCAGTATCGAAAGCCAAGCAATCCTGCAGCCCCGGCCATTAGGGACGCGCCAAAAAAGGCCCGCCGCCACATTATGGAAAAACCCTCCCAAGATGTGGCTTCCAGCAGGTGTTAGACGCCATCTTCAGCTATTGATCGCTGGCCACTTCAGTGGAATCAGCAGATACCTCGGGCGTAGAGATATTACTGTAATCAATAACACCGATCACCCGCGGGATGATCGGCGAACTGCCAGGTGCGGAGAAATTGTAATTCAAAACACCCACCACCCGTGAAATCGCTGTTTTTAGTTCGGGAAGCTGTGGGATATTGATCACCAGCACCCAATCCTCATTACCCGGAACCGTCAGCGTAACGACATCACCGACGGTGATCATACTTTCATTGCTGACATCACCGGTCTTTGGGTCTATCCAACTAACATCTGCCGTTAAAGTCCAATCCGACAGATCAACCCTTATCTCATCGCCCCGCACTGCGGCAAGTGCGCCTTCCTGCTCTAGATAGATCACATACTCGCGATCATTCTCTCCAAAACAGCGGCCAACATCCACCTTGTCATTACAGGTCGTATAGGTGCTGGCATCACGATCCTCATCACCCCAAAAATCACTGAAGACCTTATATTGTTCGGTGGACTTCAGATCATTCTCAAAATCATCGAGACGCAGGGCTCCATTTCGTCCACCGAGAATAAACCCGGCACCGCCGGCGACATAGGTGTACCACATGGACTGGCGAATGCCGCCCACATCAAATAGGCCATCGGTGAAACCCACTCGCCAGCGATCGGTATAAAAAATTGGATTACTCGATCCACTAATCGCGGTCAGGATGGTATCAAAATCAGGGTTTTTATCGCCAAGAGAGTCGTAGGTGCATGAGGTACAGGCAAAAGGTGTAAACCCTGCGCTCTGGCGCGAACTCAGTGGACGATCATTGGGATCCAGATCAGAAATGCGGTCGGCAAAAAATTTACTCCACTCGCTATCGCGGTACTCCAGAATATTGATCCCTGAATCGAAGGACACCCTCTTATAGGGTGACAGCCGAGACACCGCGTATTGAAGCAATATGGTTTCTGTAGCAGACTCGCCTTCAAAACCTGGTGCCTCGTCACCATTGCCATAGAACATGATGTTCACCGCCAGATCACGCTCTTCCAGCATCTTCATAAAAAGGTCGAGCCTGTCCCAATTGGCAACATCCAGAAAATCAAAACCAGGTGAACAAAAATTCGTCCCCTGACAGGCGTTCCACACTCGATTTTTTAATATGATCGCCACCCCATTGGCGCCCAATCTGTCTTTTACGTAATCAAGCAACACCCCCATGCGCGGATCATCCACCTTCAGGTAATCCTCCAAGGCTACATAGAACGGAACATGAATAAGAGGATCGGCCAGACCCGTTGTAGTTGAACCAGACTCACCGGCCTGTAATTTTTCCAGCTGGGCCTCATAACCAAGGACTACAAAGAGCGCACCTTCACCGTCTACGGTTTCGTCATTAGTGTCATCACTTTCCAGTATGGTTGCGTCTACCCACTTGTAGGTGTAGGTCCAAAGACCGGCCTCTTCAGGCACGAAGCGGGTTCGCCAGACTATGCCCGATTGGCCACCCACCCCATCACCCACATGAAAGCCGGTGATGACCTTTTCTGTCTTGGAAGGTGAGATAAAAGTCACCCTAAGTGCCAGTTCAGCGGTATCAAATGGATTGGCCAGGGGCAAAGTGTAATCAAAGTCTCGATCCCACACCTCGCCCTGGAAAACGGGGATCACCCGCACTGCCGGGGTGGCAGCGGAATACATCAGCAGCAACAACGCGAGCACACATCCCGTCGCCGCTGATAAACGTTGCTTGTGTTGATCTAGCCAGGTCATAATGGATTTTGTACTGCGTATACCTCCAGACAACATAATGGGGCCTCATCCTAAATAATAGCTTACTTTAGAATATAACCCTAAGCCTTTGTAAAGTATAGCAAGTTTTAGGCAATACCTGGAGGGTTTGTCTTTCGCTGAAGACCCCCCAACACCAATACCATGCCCATCAGGCTATTGACCAAATACAGGCTGCCCGCCAATTAACCATTGCAGGTCAAGGTTGATTGATCGGATGAATCCGACCCTACAATATAAAATCCACTAATCCGTTATTCGCAGGGGCACAGTAATTCGGCGAGGTCCGCCTGGGACACTACCCTGGGCACAAGGAGGGCGCAGCCTTAGATATAGCGAATATTAAGTATCTCATAGTAGCGTACACCTCCTGGGGCGGTGACTTCTACCTCTGCACCATCTTGCTTGCCGATCAAGGCGCGGGCGATGGGTGAATTGATCGATACTTCACCTCTTTGTATGTCGGCCTCCAACTCGCCCACTATTTTATAGACCACCTTGGCATCACTGTCCTGATCAAGCAATTCCACGGTGGCGCCAAACACCACCTTTCCTTTCACGTTCAACTTTGTCGGGTCAATTACCTGAGCCTCAGACAGCACAACATTCAGTTCAGCAATGCGGCCTTCCAGAAAACTCTGTTCCTCTTTAGCGGCGTGATACTCCGCATTCTCTGATAAATCCCCATGGGCCCTGGCCTCGGCAATGGCCTGAATAACCCGTGGCCGCTCAACACTTCTTAGACGATCGAGTTCTTCGCGTAAGCGCTCGGCGCCCACAGCGGTAATGGGAATACGAATCATAGCCCAGCCTCTTGATGCAAATCTTGTAGTTTTCTGACACCGACCTGGCCAATTTGCGCATGGGCCTCACAAGCGGCGCGGGCAGCGGCCAGGGTAGTGTAATATGTAACCTTATGCAGCAGGGCCTCACGCCGAATCGTATAGGAATCGGCCAGGCTTTGTTTGCCTTCGGTGGTATTCACGATCATATCGACTTCATCATTTTTTATCATATCTACAATATGCGGTCGCCCTTGGGTGACCTTGTTAACCGTTTTGATCTCCAGGCCTTCACTCTCCAGTACCAAGGCTGTTCCCCGGGTAGCCAATAACTCGAATCCCTGTTCTATCAAGTAGCGAGCAACATCGACCACTCCTTGTTGATCAAGGTCACGTACACTGATAAATGCCCGCCCCAGGTGGGGTATTGCTGAGCCAGCGGCTAATTGAGACTTCTCAAAGGCCTGAGCAAAATTGCTCCCAATCCCCATCACCTCACCCGTGGACTTCATCTCAGGACCCAACACCGTGTCCACACCGGGAAATTTGATAAATGGAAAAACCGCCTCTTTGACTGAATAATAAGGGGGAATAATCTCATTTTCCACCCCCTGCTCTTTCAAAGTCTTTCCAGTCATACACAGAGCGGCAATCTTGGCCAAGGGCCGTGATGTGGCCTTGGACACAAACGGTACGGTCCGGGAGGCTCGCGGGTTGACTTCAAGCACGTAAATATCACTATCTTTGACCGCGAACTGTACATTCATCAATCCCACAACTTTCAGAGCCAAAGCCATACGCCGCGTCTGATCACGCAACTCGTCTTGAATTTCCTGGGATAGACTATAGGGCGGTAGCGAACAGGCGGAATCCCCGGAATGCACCCCGGCCTCTTCGATATGTTCCATAACGCCACCTATAATGGCATCGGTTCCATCACACACGGCATCCACATCCACCTCAATAGCATCATTCAAAAACCGATCCAACAATACCGGGGATGCGTTCGAGACATTGATGGCCGCTGCCATGTAATTTTTCAAATCATCCGGGTTATAAACAATCTCCATGGCCCGCCCGCCCAACACATAGGAAGGTCTCACCACCAGAGGATAACCAATTTCTTCGGCCAATTGCAGGGCCGTATCCGGGTCGGTGGCGGTACGATTCGGTGGCTGCAATAGATTCAGTTGTTGCAACAAATTTTGAAACCGCTCCCGATCCTCGGCAAGGTCAATGGAATCCGGTGTCGTACCAATAATTGGCGCACCGGCGGCCTCCAGGTCCCGTGCCAGCTTGAGAGGGGTCTGGCCCCCATACTGAACGATCACCCCCGTGGGGTTTTCCACATGCAGCACTTCCAACACATCTTCCAGGGTCAGAGACTCGAAGTAGAGACGGTCAGAGGTATCATAGTCGGTGGACACGGTTTCCGGGTTACAGTTAATCATAATGGTTTCGTATCCATCAGATCGACAGGCCATGGCCGCGTGTACACAACAATAGTCAAACTCAATACCCTGACCAATACGATTGGGACCGCCACCGAGCACAACGATCTTTTTGTTGTCCTGGGGGTCGGCCTCACACTCCTCCTCGTAGGTGGAATACATATATGCGGTCTTGGTGGCAAACTCGGCGGCACAGGTATCCACCCGTTTATATACCGGTCGCACGCCCAGTTCATGGCGCCGATCACGTATTTCTTTTTCCTCCACTCCAAGCAGGTCGGCAAGGCGATGGTCGGAAAAACCTTGTCTCTTCCAGGCCAACAGCGTGTCTCTATCGGACATCTTGGCCTTGTCTGCCGAAATCACCTTCTCGGTAATAATCAAATCTTCAATCTGAGCCAGAAACCAGGGATCAAACCGGGTTAGACCGAGGACCTCATCAAAACTCATCCCCAACCGAAAGGCATCGGCGATATACCAGATACGTTCGGCGCTGGGTGTGCCCAATTCTTTTTTGATACGCGTACTGAGTTCGGCGTCCATGGGACCACTGACAATGGGATCGAGTCCATGGACATCAATCTCCAAACCCCGTAGAGCCTTTTGCAGGGACTCCTGAAAGCTGCGACCGATGGCCATCACCTCACCCACTGATTTCATCTGCGTCGTCAGTGTGGCATCGGCTTGGGGAAACTTCTCAAAATTAAACCGCGGGATTTTGGTCACCACATAATCAATGGAGGGTTCAAATGAGGCCGGTGTGGCTCCCCCGGTAATATCATTTTTGAGTTCATCGAGTGTATAGCCCACCGCCAATTTGGCCGCCACCTTGGCAATAGGAAAACCCGTAGCCTTGGAGGCCAGGGCCGATGACCGCGACACCCGTGGGTTCATCTCAATGATCACCATGCGTCCATTGCTGGGGTCCACCGCAAATTGCACGTTGGATCCACCCGTATCCACACCAATCTCGCGCAACACCGCTATAGAGGCGTTACGCATAATTTGATATTCCTTATCGGTCAGTGTCTGCGCTGGGGCCACGGTAATGGAATCGCCGGTGTGTACCCCCATGGGGTCGATGTTTTCGATGGAACACACGATGATGCAGTTGTCCTGGCAATCCCGCACCACCTCCATTTCAAATTCTTTCCAGCCGAGTATGCACTCTTCAATCAACAACTCATTAGTAGGCGAGGCATCCAGCCCCCGCTCACAAATCTTGATGAACTCCTCCTTGTTGTAGGCAATACCGCCACCGCTTCCACCCATGGTAAACGACGGTCGGATGATGGTGGGGTAACCTACCCTGGCCTGAACCTGAAAGGCCTCCTCCATGCTATGGGCCACGGCACCACTGACCACATCCAGGCCAATACTCTGCATGGCATTGCGAAACTGCTCACGATCTTCGGCCTTGTCGATGGCCTGCTTGTTGGCACCGATCAACTGCACACCATATTTCTCCAACACCCCTTCCCGAACCAGGTCCAGGGTACAGTTCAACGCAGTTTGCCCACCCATGGTGGGTAACAAGGCATCGGGGCGTTCCTGTTCGATGATCCGTTCCACAACACGCCAATGGATGGGCTCAATATAGGTGGCATTCGCCAGTTCCGGGTCGGTCATAATGGTCGCCGGATTGGAGTTCACCAGGATCACCTCAAAACCCTCTTCACGCAGGGCCTTACAGGCCTGGACACCAGAGTAATCAAACTCACAAGCCTGGCCGATCACGATCGGACCGGCACCGATGATCAGGATGCGGTGGATGTCAGTTCTTTTGGGCATCTTAAATTCAGGTACGAGGGTCGAGGATTTGTATATTTAAATGTCATTGCATAACTCCATAATTTAATCTCGTATCTGTTATCCATTATGCTAAGTCGCTTTGCCTTTCATCAATTCAATAAACCGATCAAACAGGCCCGCCGTATCATGCGGCCCTGGACTGGCTTCGGGGTGACCCTGAAAACTAAACGCCGGCACATCGGTCCGCACTAAACCCTGGACTGAACCATCAAACAAGGAACGGTGGGTTACCTGAAGATTATCGGGCAAACTATTGGCATCCACCGCAAAACCATGATTCTGACTGGTAATCATGACTTGCCTGGTTTCAAGGTCTTGCACAGGATGATTGGCGCCGTGATGGCCAAACTTCATCTTGATGGTTTGCGCGCCCGAGGCCAGGGCCATGAGTTGGTGGCCCAAACAAATCCCAAATACTGGCAAATCTTTGCTCAGGAGGGTACGGATGGCCTCAATGGCATAATCACAAGGCTCCGGATCACCTGGCCCGTTGGAGAGAAACACGCCGCCCGGTTGCATCGCCAACACCTCATCTGCGGTGGTTTTGGCCGGCATCACAGTGACCTCGCAACCCCGGTCAGCCAACATGCGTAATATGTTTCGCTTCACCCCAAAGTCAAAGGCCACGACCTTGTGTTGATAAGTCGGGGGCGAACGATGGCCCTCGCCCAGAACCCAACTGCCTTCGGTCCAGGCATAGGTCTTTTGTGTCGTCACTTCCTGAGCCAGATCCATGCCCTTTAAGCCCGGAAAGGCTCGTGCCTGGGCCACTACCTGCTCAGGATCGATATTTTCGCCAGTGACGATACAACCGTTTTGGGCCCCCTTTTCCCGCAACAGCCGGGTCAGCTTGCGGGTATCGATACCGGCAATGGCCACCACGCCATGCGACTCCAGGAATTGTGGCAGACTCTGCTGGGCGCGCCAGCTACTGTGCAAGATGGGCAAGTCACGAATAATCAGACCGGCAGCGGCGACGCCCGTAGATTCCATGTCTTCGTCATTACAACCGGTATTGCCGATGTGGGGGTAGGTCAGGGTGATGATTTGCCGAGCGTAGGAGGGATCACTGAGGATCTCCTGATAACCCGTCATGGCGGTGTTGAACACCACCTCCCCTGCCGATTCACCTGAAATACCAATGCCTTGCCCAGTAAAGAGCGTCCCATCCTCGAGCGCGAGCAGGGCTGGCAGGGTCAATCAGGCCTCCGGGTAGTGGGCGTAAAAAACGGGAGAAGCTGGAACCGCTTCTCCCGTTTTCAATGTCTGGTCGAGCATACTTTCAAGTGGTTACTATTCTATGTGCCCACCACTGCAAAATCAACGTAAACCCAAAACATCCTGCATATCGAACAATCCTTTGTCCTGGGTGTCCAGCCACTGGGCCGCCCGCACCGCCCCCTTGGCAAAGGTCAAACGGCTGGTGGCACGATGGGTCACCTCGACCCGCTCCCCCACCCCGGCAAACATCACCGTATGCTCCCCGACGATATCGCCGGCACGTATGGTCTCAAAACCGATGGTCTTGGGGTCGCGCTCACCGCTGACACCCTCACGGCCATAGACTGCGCACACACCCAAATCCCGCCCCAGGGCATCCGCCACCACCTCCCCCATGCGTAGAGCAGTACCCGACGGGGCGTCCACCTTATGGCGGTGATGGGCCTCGATAATCTCAATATCCACATCATCACCCAAGACCCGTGCGGCCACGTCCAATAACTTAAAGCACAAATTGACCCCCACACTCATATTGGGGGCAAACACAATAGCGATCTCCTCGGCGGCTTCGGCAATCTGCCGCTTTGCGTTGTCATCAAAGCCCGTGGTGCCAATCACCATCTTCTTGCCCGCCTCACGGCAGAAGGCAAGCTGAGCCAAACTGGCCTCGGGACGAGTAAAATCGATCAGGCAATCAAAGTTGGACCCCACCAAGCTGTCGCTAATGGCCACGCCCATGTGGCCAACGCCGGCGAGATCACCGGCATCGACACCCATGCAGTCGCTGCCGGCTCGCTCCAAGGCCACACCAAGCTGCACATTTTCCGCTTGCTGGCAGGCCTCCACGATGGCGCGGCCCATGCGCCCCCCTGCACCGCTGATTGCAATTCTCGTCATTATCTTTTTTCCTTCGTCAACTTGTGGCATGAGCATAATGGATTTGACCTCCAAGCCCAACCACTTGCGAAGGTGCGTTCGACAAGAACTGGGCCTATACTTGTAGCTAGCAGAAAATTACTAAGGGAAACGAAAGTTACCTGACACTCCAGTTAGCAACAACTCCATTGGCTATTTAAAATAAAGTATTCCGAATGGATGAGACATCCCTAACCTCACTGGTGAGATTACTGGCCGCAGTCGCGGCAGGTGGGTTCATCGGTCTGGAGCGCACCTATCATGGGCGTCCAGCTGGATTTCGAACCCATACCCTGGTGTGCACAGCCTCGAGCCTGCTCATGCTGGTCACCGTCTATCAACTACAACTCATCGACATCTCAGTTGATGTGTTGCGGATCGATCCCACTCGCCTGGCTCAAGGCATTATGACCGGTATCGGTTTTCTGGGTGCCGGGGTCATCATGAAGGAAGGCTTGAGTGTGCGTGGACTGACGACCGCAGCATCCATCTGGATGACGGCGTCCATTGGCATTCTCATTGGCATAGGATTCTACTTCCCGGCCCTGATCGCCACCCTGCTCACAGTGGGTACGCTCGCGCTTTTCAGGTACATCGAACACGTCGCACCCAGTCACCATTATGCGGTACTGTCAGTGCGTTCTCTACGCAAGGAAAACCTGTCCCTCGACGACCTGTGTAAGCTGATCAAAGATCTAGGTATGACGACTGCCAATGCCAGCTACCGACTCAATCAGGAGGGCAAATTCTTTCAGTACCGCATGACCATACGTGGCCGAGATGAAACAAAATTCAGGCAATTGGCGGAGATGCTAATAACCCTGGATAAGGTCTCGGAATTTGATCTCACCCCGGTGGGGGGGAAATAAAACTTAGTGTAGGTGCGAATTCATTCGCACAACGGTATTTTACGCGCATCGTACGAATAAATTCGCACCTACAGATTACGAGATTACGTGGCAAGCCACGGGAAATACACACCCTCAGTGATTTAGAGACCATAATTATGGCCCCAGGGGCACCGCCACCAAACGCTTTTCGATCGCCTGATAGATATTACCATTGGCCTCATCAATGACCAGATTGGGATAACGAGAAGGTAGAGCAACCAACCGATCGGTCTTACCGGTACGTAAATTGACTGCAGCCAGGGCCTGATCATGGCCCTTGGGTTGGGTGATAAAATATTGATAACCACCGCGCAGATTGGTATAGGGCGCATTGTCCGCCACCGCACTGGCCTGATAAACGAAACGTCGGCCCGTGTCCCGTGACGTGTCTACCACCAGGGTCTTGGTATTGATCAGTTTTACCTTCACCCGCCCGCCCAAAGGCAAGGTCAAAGCCGGGATGGCAGGCAACAGACCGCCCACATTGGCAATGACAAACGAACCCAACTTCAGCACCGAACCCGAGGCCTGCAACAAACCGGAAGAAAACCGCCGCCAGATAGATGGACGCGCTTGAGGGTGTTGGGTGTACCAGAGGCGCTTTCCAGTAACCTCGTGATAGGCCGCTACGGCATCTTCGCTAATGAGCAATATTCGGCGGTCCTCATTGAGTGCCACAAAAATCGGACGTTTTTGTAGTTCATGTTCAATCTCGACGGACACTGCACCGGTCTTGCGGTTAATAGCCAGCAGACGTTCACCATCGGCAAACCACACGAGTTCGCCAAACACCAATAGATTGGTGATCGAACCCATGGCGTCTTTATACTTCCAGACGACTTTACCCGTTTGACGATCCAGTGCCACGGCACCAAAGTCACCCTTCCATACCCACTTTTCCTTTCCAATATCAAAGAATCGACCTCCTAATTGGCCATAGACAACATCTTTGTCCACCAGCACCTCAGGCACAAAATCAAATCGCTTAGATCGCCATAGCTGTTTACCCGTACTGATATTAAATACACGAATCCGATTATTACCACTGGTGTAGATGAGATTCCCTTGCAACACCGGGTTGGCATAGGACAAAGCCAGATCATCTTCGATGACATCAAACTTCTGCTGCCAAAGCAGTTGGCCATTGCGAGCATCAAAACAACGAACACCACTATAAGTCACGCAGAGCTTGCCGTCCGCTACCAAGGGTGGGTGATAGAGCCCCAGCGTAAAGGGTCGATTAAATACCCACTCGGCATCATCGTCCAGGATAGGCCGATAGGAGGGGCGTAGCGCCACCTTTTGACCGAAGGCCTGCTGCCAAAGCAAACGTCCAGTGGACAGCTCAAGGGCATGGAGTTGGGGCTCCCGCTTCAGCCCCGAAAACAGACCTTTTCCCGGCAGGATGCTGCTCAACACACCACGGTCATCACCGTGGGCCTGGGGCACGGTCACCACAAACAAAACACCATTAACTGGATCGACTGTCGCCTGAAGTACACGCCCTTTGAGTACCGGCGATTCCCAAACCAACTCACCACTATGCCGATCAACGGCCAACATGTGTGTTCCGGCGTCGTCATAGTGACCTCCCGAGGCATCACTGATGAGGATATAGGGGGCATCGCCAATGGTCATCAGATCACCGGCGCTGGCGCTAATATTGCGCAAACGCCAACGGCGTTGGCCATTGGCCAAATTAATACCATAAAGGTGACGCGATGTAGCCGTCACCAACAACCCATCATCAATCAGAGTCTGAAATCCGATGGGATGCTCAAACTTTATCTCCCAGGCCGGTGGCCGTTCCTGCACCTCTGGCGCGGTGGCACAACCCGCGCTGAGCCACACCCAACATACAACAAACACTGCCGCCCACATGGGTCGGGCTATATGGGGTAAATTGATTCCATTCCTGTTGCATTTATTCATAGCGTCTATTCTACACCAATCTGTTTGTTTTCTGAGAGCCTGTCCAAAGGATGGATGTTAGTAACCGAACCCATCAACCGAAGGCCTTATAGCGAAAGCAACCGATCTCATGGTCATTCACCATACCCACCGCCTGCATAAAGGCGTAACAAATCGTTGGGCCAACGAACTTAAATCCCCTTTTCTTCAACTCGCGGCTCATCGCTTGAGACTCGGTAGTCTGGACGGGAATTTCCTTTAAACTGCGCCACTTGTTAACAAGTGGCTTAGCGTCCACAAACTCCCATATAAATTCTGAAAATGATCCATGTGACTCTTGGATGTCTAAGAATGCTTTGGCATTTTGCACCGATGCCGCGACTTTCAATCGATTGCGCACAATGCCTGGATTTTTCAAGAGCAGGTCACATTTTTTCTGGCTAAATCGGGCGACCCGCTCCGGGTCAAACCCCTCATAGGCCTCACGGTAGCTCTGCCGTTTCTTAAGAATGGTAGTCCAACTCAACCCCGCCTGTGCGCCTTCAAGGATGAGCATCTCGAACAGATGGGTGTCATCGTGGGACGGTACTCCCCATTCTTCATCGTGATATACGATATTGAGCTCCGGTGCCCTGGCCCATTCACAACGCTTCATACTTTTAATGACTCTTCGGGAAAAATTGAATAACAGTTTATACCTCAGACTTTTGCCGGTTCAGGTTGTAGAGCGTTTGCAGTAGGGTTATGCCTCTCAAGGCGCCATCCCTATAACGAGAACTGTGGCAACCAACAATACGACAATAATCACAACAGCCACGATCCATTTTAATGACCCAAAGCGGCGATGGGGAATGACGATCTCTGTTTCGGTGTCGGCGGTGACGTAAATGCTGAAAAAGGTATCCCACATACCAGCATAGGCCTCGTTGTATTCACCCAGGGGCTGGATGTGAGGTGGCTTGGGCATCAACCATTGGGAACCTCGGATTTCTACTTTGCCACTTAGGCTATCTTTAGCATGCAAGGCGTGGGCTTCGAATACGTAGTCCAGGGGCATGCTGCTAAAACTGCGGCTAAAGATTTTGATGCGTCGGCCTGGATACAGGTAGATAGTCTTTGCCATGGGATGATAACGTCAAGCAAACCCGCTTGGTTCGCATTACCCGATTACTTTCACAAACACCTTGGAATTGCGCTGGTAGTTAACCATAGCCTGACGCTCTACAGGCAGGGCGTCCAATGCTTGCTGATGATAACCGTGCTGGCGAAACCAGTCTTGGGCGCGAGTGGTAAGGACAAACAACTTTTGAATACCTTGCTGCTGGGCAGCGCGCTCGGCGTGATTGAGCAGGGCCTCGCCCTTACCCCGTTTCTGATAGTCGGGATGCACTGCCAACCCGGCCAATTCGGCCAGCCCATGGTCGGTGAAGGGATATAAGCCGAAACAGGCAATCACCGCACCGTCACGTTCCAACACAGTGAAATGGTCGATCTCCATTTCCAGACGTTCCCGAGAACGCCGCACCAGGATGCCTTGGGATTCCAAAGGCTCGATAAGTTCCAATATGCCGCCCACATCATCAATGTGGGCCAGACGGATGCCCTCATAGACATCGCTGCTCACCAAGGTGCCCACCCCGTCGCGGGTGAACAGTTCTTGTAACAGAGCCCCATCCACGTGACGATTGATCATGTGCGCCCGGCGTACCCCGTGTTGGCACACCTTCACTGCGCTGGCCAGGGGCTTGGCAATGGCATCAGCGGACAATTCCTTCAACCGTGCCTGGGCCTCTACCAAGGTGAGTTGGCGTATGAGTCCTCCGGTGGTATCGGCCACCCCGTCAACGTCTAATATGTAGATCAGCTTATCGGCGCCCAGGGCAATAGCGGTCGCCGTGGCTACATCTTCGGCACTGAGATTGAACACCTCACCGGTGGGGGAATAACCCAGAGGTGACAGCAGCACCAGGGCGCCATCTTCCAACTGGCGTTGAATATTCGCGTGGTCGATGCGCCGTACTTCACCGGTATGTTGGTAGTCCACCCCTTCACGCACACCCAGGGGGCGGGCGACCACAAAGTTTCCCGACGCCACCCGTATGTGTGCACCGGCAGTGGGAGAATTAGCCATGCCCATGGACAACAGGGCCTCGATCTCGACCCGCACGCTACCGGCGGCATCCTTAACGCAGACCAGGGCTGCATCATCGGTGATGCGCAGATCATTAACATAGCGCATGGCGGCGCCACGCTCATTGAGCCGCTGCTCGATTTGGGGGCGGGCGCCATGGACCAGCACCAAACGCACACCGAGGCTGTTGAGTAATACGACGTCATGCACCAGGGCGGGAAACTGGGCATCGCAGATGACCTCACCACCAAAGGCGATGACAAAGGTGCGATTACGGAACGCATTGATATAGGGCGCTGCATTTCGAAACCATTGAATGAAGGCGGCGTCCCCTGCCTGGGGAACACTGGCGCCGTCGTTAGGATTATCCACTGATTTAAGATTCATAGCTCTACGATTCTACCGGAAAATGGAGCCCCAACGCATTACATTAAAGGCAAAAATATTGTAAGCAGGGTGGGCATTCATACCCACGTAACATAATCTGGAGCAAGTGGCGGGCACAAGTGTCCACCCTACAACTGGGTTTAACTCAAAATTTATCCACACTAATCTGCGTAGACCCCATCATTAAAAGTGCCCTGCTGTTAATTTCTTCCACCCCACAACCCGAGCGGCGAGTATATTCTTGAAGTAGTGTAAATAGCCTAAGCATAGCGTTTTCACCCTCCTCGGTTTAGACTATTAACCACCAACCAATTTATCCGTCTAAAATGGAATCTAGGAGACTCCAGCGAGTCCTGCACAGATTAGCAAACCATGAGCAACCAATCCCCAAATAAAAAAAAATCGTTTCTATCAAAACTCTTTCCAGGAGGGGGCACCAAGGATGTAGAAGACGAGATATTGGATGGCTCCCTATCCGGCCTCAGTGCCTACTCCACCATGGTCGGAGTAGACGGGTCCGTGGCCCCGGTGGATCATTCCCGACCACCCCCTTCTGAGCGAGACGAATATCTCCAAACCAAGTGGCACGTCAGCCTCACCGACCATATGGTACGCCACGTCAGCGGTGTTGAAGCCCTCGTAGACCTAGACGAAAGGGGCGTCATCATTGCCCGTGCGGTCAGTTCAGAATTCTTTGATAAACTCCCCGCTACCACCCAGTGCAAATTTCTGGAAGAAGGCGCCGAGGCCTATCAACGGGTCTTGGATGTACGTAATCCGAATTGGCGGGAAGTCGTGGCCAACCACCTAAAGACACAACAAGAAAAGTAGAACCACACGACCACCCAAGGCCAAGCCCTCACCCCGATATCTGCGGGCCAACGCCAAAACGGCGCAACCACCATTCTTTGTCACAAAAACATAGGGCCCGACATAGAGCAGATCGGCTGCCTGGAGACAGCCTGATATCCACCACATCGAGCCCTATCTGCGTTCTTACCTCTGATTAGGAACTAACGCTTTTTCGCCTTTTTGGTTTTAGCGGCAGATCTCGCTCGGGAGACAGATTTCGCCGTGGTGGCGGCCCCCTCGTACATGGAGATACCCACACCAATCCACAGGAATATTAAACCAACAATAATTGGACTCCCAGCACTAGTCCCGCTCATATAGATAAATAAACCCGTCGAAACAGGAAGCCCCAACATCCAAACTAGAAAGCTATTATTTTTCATCATTTTGCTCCTTCTGCAGAGTTGTCTTTATGCACAGCGATTGGCACCGAGCCTCACACCAATACATCGTCATCCATTATGACACGGGTTCGCAAGACATGACTACGCCAAAAGCCTCCTCAAACATCATTCTGAGACACTCACACCTCTGGATGTTTGCACAGTCTTTCCCGGCACAATCCCTCAAGGGGACCAATTTGGCGACCCATGAGGGGAATACCAAGGTGTCTGTATATCATCGGCGTGTTTTGCGCTTATCCCAGCACTTGCAAAACTATTGTCCCAATATCAGTGCGCACTATCTTGCCAGCTTTGGCAAAAAGGACAGGTCGACAAGATATTTATCCGGATTATTCCTCTCAATAAACACGGTAATGTCTCTATCAGGGATATGATCCGTTGGATCAAACCATAAATTATTGCTTTTAAATACGTGTATTTCAGATGTGGCTGGATTTTGCCATTGCGCCAGTACGCGAAACGGAGATCTACGATTCACTCGTATATTCCTGTTAATTTCTACGCTCAAAAATTTCGCAGAAATGGGAGTGCCCTGTTTTCTTAAATATTCATTTTTTCGGTTTTTCAAAAAAGTAGTCAGCGCTATACCACCACCGACCAAAAAGAATACCCCACCTAGAATACCAACAATTAATGCCGCACCCCACAGAGAGAAGAGACCATTTATTTTGGCCTTTTGTGGATTTGATGGCAGATAAAAAACCTCAACACTCTCCCCCTTGGAATAACCTGGTGGGTTACTACTGGTTGATGACGTAAATTCAACAAGCGCTCCACTTTCGGTCTTAAACTGGACCACCGGCGCATAGGTCGTGGAGTCGCTTGACCTTGAACGTACAAGTTCCACCACTGATCCATTGGTCACTGCAGCAGATTCTAAAAAAGATTGGGTGTTCTGATACAAAAAATAGGCGCCGATCAACATACCCAAACCAATGGCAGAAAAAACATATTTTATGATTGATAGCGCATTCATTAACAGCTCCTTATTCTTTCTTTGATGCCCAGATGGCCAATTTATGTCTCATGGATTTTTGTGATATCTGGTCCTCGGGGATGGGGTGTATCAACTTATCATGGACAAGTAGACGATAAATATATTCGATTTTTTCATGCGCCGAATCTGTGGGTTCAAACTCAACAGCGCCCCGTGCTTCACCGTATTTCACACCCTCCACAATGGCTTTTTTTACCCATTCTTTTTCATTTTTTAACTTTTTCATAGCGACCTCGGCAAAAGAGCACGAGAAATTCAACAATCCCCATGGCCTCAATTCCATTACCTAAGGGAAAACAGACTTCACCAGGATATACAACAAACTTCCGGTTTGCCTTGATAAGCTCACAGGCACGATCTAAATCCTTTAGACAAATAACTATAACACCATTTATCCGGATAAATGGCTGAGAATATTTCTCGATAACAGCTTGCAGCACCGATAGCAAAAATCAGAACACGAGAAGAGGCACTCTTTGTTGGTTGAGTACATGCGTTTGTTATGTATTTTTTGCTAATTTTAGAATGAAATAACCAACAACCCCAGATAAGAATGACCCTATAAGTATTGCCAGCTTATCTGTGTATTGAAAAACACTATCATCTTCAAAAGCCAATGATGCTATAAATAAACTCATAGTAAAGCCAATACCAGTAAGTACTGACACCCCATAAAGGTGCAGCCAATTACTGCATTTTGGAAGTTTTGCTATCTTAAGTTTTATTGCAATCCAACTAAATCCGAAAACACCAACTTGCTTACCAATAAATAATCCGAGCATAATGCCTAGAGGCACGGAACCAGACATTTGACTAAAAGATATTTCAGTGAAGTTTACACCTGCATTTACGAAAGCAAATAATGGGAGGATGAAAAATGCAACCCAAAAATGGAGATTATGCTCGATCTCTTTGAGGGGTGAAATTAGTTGTTTATTTTCATCTTTTGCATTCAATGGAATTGTAAATGCCAATGCTACCCCTGCTAATGTCGCATGGACTCCAGATTTAAGAACACTTATCCACAGTATGGTACCGATAATAAAATAGGCCGCTTTTTTTGAAACGCCAAATAAATTAAGAATGATTAAAACAACCAAAGAAATCATTGCAATAACAATAGATAATGTGGATAACTCCGTTGTATAAAAAATAGCGATAATTACTATTGCTCCTAAATCGTCGATAATGGCCAAGGCCATTAAAAATATTTTAAGTGAGACTGGAACTCTCTTACCCAACAAAGAAAGAATGCCTAATGCAAAAGCAATATCGGTTGCTGTAGGTATTGCCCATCCATTCTCAGCGATTGGATTATTTTGATTGAATATCAGATAGATTCCTGCCGGAACAACCATTCCACCAATAGCGGCCATACCAGGTAGTGCGATTTGGCTTAAAGTTGATAGATTCCCTTCAAGTATTTCTCTCTTTACTTCCAACCCGATTAATAAAAAGAAAATAACCATCAGGCCATCGTTGACCCAATGATAAAGTGATTTATCAAGATGTAATGCACCCACTCTTATTTCTACCGGTATATGTAAAAATGATGTATAGAGTGATGACATCGCAGTATTGCTTAAGATAAGCGCAAAAATAGTTGCAAATATCAACAAGATTCCACTTGCAGATTCTTTCTTTATAAATTCTTCAATTATTTTCATTTAAACCCTGATATATCCATGAATCCTGAGTAGGCTACACCTGAAAGCAAAGCCATTTCACGATGCCACGTTGCCAGATCGTTTTTATTAAGCTTGCTTAGATTATCATGCCCACACGCACGAGACATCACTTGCATTAGCTCTACAGAAGCATTTAAAAAATTACGTAACTGGATAGATGATTTCTCAATATTCAACTTTTGGCGTAAGTCTTCTTTTTGCGTGGCAATTCCTGCTGGGCAGTTATTTGTATTGCACATTCTTGCTGCAACACAACCAATTGCCTGCATAGCGCTACTTGATATTGCGATGCCGTCTGCACCAAGTGCCAGGGCCTTAACAAAATCAATGGGCACCCGTAAACCACCAGTAATGATGAGCGTCACACGACCACTAGCACCTTGTTTGTCAAGATAATGACGTGCTCGCGCAAGCGCCGGTATAGTCGGTACACTAATGTGATTTCTGAACATTTCTGGTGCGGCGCCTGTACCACCACCGCGGCCATCCAATATTATGTAATCGGCGCTGGAATCCAGCGCAAATTGAATGTCTTTTTCGATATGGTTTGCGCTGAGCTTAAAACCAATAGGGATGCCACCTGTAATTTCTCTAACGTGGTCAGCAAAGTCTTTAAATTCTGAAACAGAGGAGAGATCCTTGAATGTGGGTGGTGATATTGCAGGCTGGCCTTCAGGTATGCCTCTTACCAGCGATATTTTACCTTTATTTTTATTCCCAGGCAGGTGCCCTCCTGTTCCCGTTTTTGCTCCTTGACCACCTTTAAAGTGGAAGGCCTGTACTTTGCTTAATAGCTCCTCTTTGTAGCCAAAACCAGCGCTGGCATATTCATAAAAATATCGAGTGTTCGCTTCTTGCTCTTCAGGCAACATCCCACCTTCACCGGAACAAATACCAGTGCCTGCCAGTTCCGCGCCCTTGGCTAATGATATTTTAGCCTCTTCAGACAAAGCGCCAAAACTCATATCAGATACAAATAGCGGTATCTTCAGATTCAAGGGCAATTTAGCTTCTGGACCAATAATAAGTTCTGTGCCAACACTGTCGTTTTCCATCAAGGGCTTAGTTGCCATTTGGGCGACCATAATTTGCAGGTCATCCCAATACGGCAACTCATAGCGAGGAATGCCCATAGAAGTCATTTGGCCATGATGTCCAAATTTGGATAACCCTTCTCTAGCAAGCCGATGAATAAATTCTACTGTAGGTTCTTCGGGTGTTGGCTTGGCCGTTGGCATCTCTGAAAGTTTTTGTTTTAGCCCCGGACCTTCTTGGCCAACGTCATCTTTACTGAATTGTTTGTGTGTACCATCACAATAAGGAGCATTCCCCGTATGCTTGCACGCGCACAAATAGGCTTCGTCATCATCATTATCAGAAACAATGACTCTTGGAGTGAAGGGTGTGCCCACATGTGAGCCATCACAAAAAGGTTGACTCTTTGATTTCCCACAGGTACAGAAATGATACTCCTGGCCTTTTGAAAGACTCACCTTAACTGGCTTGTTGTCTGCAATAATCGGATTATTCATGTTTGCCTTTTTGCTACGATAGGGGCGAAAGAACCAAAAGAGTCGGACTCAATTGAAACGGGTACTCCTAAGACTAACCCCCGCATTCTCGAAAGGCAACGCTACGATGGTCGCCATTCTTGTGCCCAGACCTGCTTCAAACGCGATACCGTGCTGGCGGACAAACTTTCTGCATCCGGACCCACCAATACTTTCAAGGCTTCACTCATCTCGCCACTTGAGACGCCCTTCAGATACCTCTGGGGCAATACCGTTTCCAGCGGCTTCGTCTTGCGTACATACGGCGGCACCAGAGCCGATCGGAACGTCACCGGCTCGCCGGTCTTCGCCCGAACCTTCGGAATCTCGACCGTCACTGGACCCAGCCCCATCTGCAGTTTGCGGACCGGCAGATAGCCGTGCGCACCACACCCGCCTTGTCGTCTTCTGTCCGTCGGTCTGAATGCGCAGTCAACAGTTCCTGTAACTTACACCCTCCACTGCCTGGTAGATCAGCTGCTCCGCACTCGCCCTCAGCAACTCCGTCAGTGGATCAGAAATTATATCTCGACCTTGAAACTCTAAAACGTTACTCTTGTTCATGGTGGCGTATCTCCTTTGGTTGTTTTGATGTGTCGCAACAACAAACCAACCAGAAACACCGTTTTTTTCAACTCTTCAAACACCAGATTTGACAATAACTCGTTGCAAGGCGGTCTCATGAAAAAGATATTAATTACTTGTCTTGTTCTAATATTCGCTTCAATAACTGTTCTGGCCAAAGATGCAATCAACAAGAAAGAAACACCGCAGTTCTTATATGTCCTAAGTGCCAAGGCTGGGTCGTTCGAGGAAAAAACCTTAACTTTAAAAGATGTCCCACTCGTTATCTATTTCTCTGACAGGCCAGCTAGAATAGCTGGGCATATGAGTTTAAAGGAATTCGTGAAAATGTGGGGGAAAGGGAAAGACAGTTTCAAGAAGAATCCTCCGAATGCAACATTGTCTATATTCAATGAAAAGGGGGGCAAAGATGTAGTAATTGAAATTAGTGCTCCACAAATCAAGGATGACGTTTTGTCTTTCAGTGCTAGGTTGCTTGAGGGAAAAGCTTCTCAGTCATTTGGAGCAGTATCCTTATTCATCGATAATAGTGATTATAAACAAAGAAAAACCCCAGGGGTTTATTAAATCTGTCCCGAATAGCACTTACCTTAAGCTTTTTTGGGTGTCCATTTTTCCGAACCTCCTCTCTCGCAATTTGCCGTGATTGGGTGAGCAAAGGATACTGCTTAGGCCGTCGTTTAACAGCTCTTCAGAAATAGGGTCTACCATCGTATATTAGTAGGTGACCCCTATTGCTCCCTTTGCTTTTGCTCCTCATTTTTTAGCTTTCAAAGTTGGCGGGGCTTTTGCGGTTTTTTTGCAAAAGCCCCGACAGGTTTGAAAGTCCACTGGATGCGTTAGGGCATATTTCCACTTGACTAAATTGCATTATGCAACCATACGTAATTGATGGAGAACTTTACTATGCCTGCTTTGACCATAAAGAATATCCCCGATGATCTCTACGATGCGCTAAAAAACATTGCAAAACAACATCATAGAAGCATTAATAGTGAGGTCATCGTGTGCCTTAAACGTTCTCTACTTCCCAAACGAATCAACCCGGATGAACGGCTTAGCACGATTCGAGCTATTCGCTCCCAGATTAAGCCTAACACCATTACAGCAGAAGATATTGACCAAGCCATAAATGAAGGAAGGCCATGATTATTGCTGATACTAATATTATTTCTTATCTTCTACTCCCGACTTCGTATACAGATTCAGTTGAAAGCCTTTATAAAATTGATCCTGACTGGTCAGCACCCATACTTTGGAAAAGTGAGTTTCGTAATGTTATGGCTCTTTACCTTAGAAAGAAAATCATCACTCTTGAAAAAGCGATGCAGCTTCAAGATACCGCTGAGTCAATTATAATTCAAAATGAATATGATGTTTCATCGTCACAGGTACTCGTACTCATAGATAAAAGTAACTGCTCATCATCCGACTGTGAATTTGTTGCGCTCGCTCATCATTTTGATACAAAATTAGTCACCCAAGATAAAAAAATATTAAACGAGTTTCCATCTACTGCCATATCCGTATCAGATTTTCTCTCTCAGTCATAGAGGCCTTCTCGTGGTAGGAACGCGTTACCGGACGCCCCCCGCACAGACCCGGACGTGCAGTTTTCCCGCATCCGGTTCCTCGGTTGTGCTCGCTTTCGTGCCGAACGAATGTATCATGCACACACCCTGTTGGGTGGCTAACCCTTACAAGGGTTTCCTTTCGGAATCGCCCCCGACAGGGACTTTCCCCCTGCAAAATACGCCGAGCTTTGCTCGGCGCGATAACGGCCAAACTCACCCGACGCGAACTGCGCAGCGGTGAGCGATCGGGTGCCATCATTGCTTTCATTCAATCCACCTAGCTGGCTTCCTTGAAGGATTCGACCTCATCCTTAAGACGCGACCCCAACCGGTCTTTTTCTACCTCAAGATCATATCTAGTTTGCAGATTCAACCAAAAACGGTCTGACATGCCAAAAAACTGCGAGAGGCGAAGTGCTGTATCAGCAGTAATCGACCGTTTTCCATGGACTATTTCGTTGATTCGTCGCGCCGGCACACTTGTCGACTTTGCGAGGCGATACTGGCTGATACCCATCGGGTTTAAAAACTCTTCCAGCAGAATCTCGCCGGGGTGAATGGGGGGTAATCTTTTATCGCTCATCTTAGCCACCTAATGATAGTCAACTATCTCAACCTCAGTTGCTTGGCCTGATCTCCAACGAAAACAAATTCGCCATTGATCATTTACTCGGATACTGTATTGTCCTTTACGGTTTCCAGAAAGCTTCTCCAATTGATTCCCCGGAGGCAACCGGAGATCTTCAACACAATCTGCGCCATCAATCAGATCCAGCTTGCGCTGGGCAAGCTTTTGCAACGGTAGCGAAAAACGCTTGACCCGCTGCCGTTTGAATAACCTCTCGCTATCCTTGTCTCGAAAGGCCTTAATCATAAATCAAAGCTTAACGTATGGCGTTAATAACGTCAAACGTTAATAGCTGACAGGATTAAGCGGGGAAGTGTTAATTTTCTTAGGGCAGTACAGTCCTGATTCACCCGAATGCAGTGCCCACCTGAAAAACTAGTAAATAATGAATGTCCCGGCTTTTTTTGATACGCCCAAACCGTGAACTATTCAGGGGTTGGTGACCCGAGTCTGTTATACGGGAAAGCCATGGTGTCTGTGTCACACCTTTTGGAGACGGTTTGGTACCGATAATTTTCTGTGGTCCTGGTGACCAGGGGCGAAACTGGCATTATTCGCCTTGAGCCTGATGGGTGACTGGTGCGGATCACATCCGACACCACCAAATGAGAAACAGGGTGCGTAGCAGCAAGCCGTTTATCGATAAATGACTTTAGACAGTAACTCGGGCGTGGCTTGGCCTATTGACTACGGCTGGCTAATGGGCGACCCCATCATTCATTGATATGTAATTCCATTGATTCAAATTAATTGAAAGAGCGCCTTTAATTATTCAAATATTTATCTCATCTTGCTCGCCCGGCAAAACGCAAGACCTGACCCTTTTTTCCCTTCGTTGCTCCGCCATAGGCGCAACACTCAATACGGGTGGGTGGGTGGCTAGCCCTTACCCGACAGGGACTTTCACCCTGCAAGATGCGCCAA
>ENA-ORDP01000155-ORDP01000155.1-marine-sediment-metagenome-genome-assembly--contig:-NODE-155-length-45727-cov-12.220441_pt1 | contig 45727 bp, 47 predicted proteins | sample MGYA00248627_ERZ508539 | MGnify/ENA primary metagenome ERZ508539 (study PRJEB26208, sample SAMN05571518) | marine sediment metagenome | biome: deep sea; feature: Hydrothermal vent; material...
GGCAGCCGAGCCGCCATGGATGGCATGTTTTGCGTGTCTTGATCCGGCTTGCCGGGAACGTCTGCCTTTGCTGCGATGGGGAATATAACCTGTGGTGGTTTAACCAGTCTGGCGGATACTACGGGTAGGCTTTGGCTAAAGGCTGCCATACCACTGAATATTTTATTGCTATTTTTTCATCGAGCCTGTTATAAACAAACAGGCCATCCAGCATTTCATCCGGCACCCTGTTGCCCCGATCATCCTCGCCCTGCTGTGACCACATATTATGCTCGACCAGCTGGCTAAGACTATGCATCAAGTCATCAAAACGTATCTTGAATTCATTTGCCAGTTGCTTGAAATCATCAAGCCCCAGTGGCCTGCCCAGTTTCCGAAACTGCTCCAGTGCCACGGCTTCAAGCGCCACATCCCATTTTGGAATATCTTCCATCACTTGCTTATTCATTGTTTAATAAGGACTCATTGTGCCATATTCAGAAAAATAATAAATATTCTTACCGGCTATCGGCCGAATTGTTATATTTATTAATAATAATCATTATATTGACTGTAAAATATAATAATAACTAATATCAATTAGTTATGTTAAACATTACGCTATACTGAATACCCTGTTTGCTATATAGTATACTATTTTACTAGGAATTATGCGAGAATGAGTAGCCTGAATAAACTGGCCAATGAGACCAGCCCCTACCTCCTGCAACATGCAGACAACCCGGTTGACTGGTACCCGTGGGGCAGCGAGTCCCTGACAATTGCACGGCAACAAAACAAACCTATCCTGCTGTCCATTGGCTACTCCGCATGTCACTGGTGCCATGTCATGGCGCATGAATCATTCGAGGATGAGACGACCGCATCCATCATGAATGAACGGTTCATTAATATAAAGGTCGACCGTGAGGAACGTCCCGATCTGGACAGGATTTACCAACGCGCACATCAACTGCTGACACAGCGACCCGGTGGCTGGCCACTGACCATGTTTCTGATGCCTGATGATCATGTGCCCTTCTTTGCAGGCACCTATTTTCCAAATGAACCCCGTTATCAGCTCCCGTCTTTCTCCGATTTACTATGCAGGATTGATGATTTCTACAAGGAAAACCGCAGTCAGCTTGAAGAACAAAATCAGTCATTGATGCAGTCCTTGCAAAACCTGCAACCGGAAAAAAATACCGGCAACCCGTCGTTGAACCCCGCCCCGCTGGATATGTCACGTAAACAACTTGAAAACAGCATGGACTGGAAACATGGCGGCTTTGGACAGGCACCTAAATTTCCCCACCCAACCAATATCGAGCGCCTGTTACGACACTGGGCCGGGGCACGTGAAGACACGCGGGCCCTGCAAATGGCCTGCCTGTCGCTGAAACAAATGGCACAGGGCGGTCTTAACGACCAACTGGGGGGTGGTTTCTGCCGTTACTCGGTAGATGACCGATGGATGATCCCGCATTTTGAAAAAATGCTCTATGACAATGGCCCGTTGTTAACACTTTACAGCGAGGCCTGGGCCGCGACCGGTGAACCCCTGTTTCTTGATGTGGTGAACACAACCACTGAATGGGTCATGCGTGAAATGCAATCACCCGGGGGTGGTTACTATTCCAGCCTGGATGCCGACTCGGAAGGTGAGGAAGGAAAATTCTATGCATGGGAGCGGGATGAAATCCATGGCTTGCTGGAGACAGATGAATTTACGCTGTTTGAGCTGAGGTACGGGCTGAACAGGAAACCCAACTTTGAAGGTAAATACTACCCGCATGTCTTTATGGAATGGGGTGAAATGGCCAGACAGACCGGAAAAAATGAGCAGGAACTGACCACCATGGTCAAACAGGCACGCGAAAAACTTTTCTGCCATCGAGAAAAACGCATCCATCCAGGCCGTGATGACAAGATTCTGACTTCATGGAACGCCCTGATGATCAAGGGCATGGCGTCTGCCGCAAGACACCTTGATCGAACGGATGTTGCCAACTCGGCCTTCAGGGCGCTCGACTTTATCAGGACGACCCTGTGGCAAGGTGATCGCCTGATGGCAACGGTCAAGGATGGCAAGGCACACCTGAATGCCTACCTCGATGACTATGTATTTTTGATCGATGCCATCATTGAATTATCACAGGTTCGCTGGAGGGACGGTGACCTGACATTCGCGATACAACTGGCTGATGTCGTGCTGGAACAGTTTGAGGACAAACAAAACGGTGGTTTCTTTTTTACATCGAATGACCATGAACAGCTGATTGAACGGCCCAAGCCATATGGCGATGACGCAACACCATCCGGTAACGGTATCGCCGCCTTTGCGTTACAACGTCTGGGACACATTATTGGCGACAGCCGGTATACGGAAGCTGCAGAAAAAACACTCCACAGTGCCTGGGAGTCGATCAGACAGATACCCTATGCCCATAACAGTATGTTACTGGCACTGGAAGAGCATCTCTACCCGGCGCAGATCATAATCCTGCGCGGCCAGGTGCAGGCAATGGAGGCATGGAAACAGCAATGTATCCGTGCCTATGCCCCCCGCCGAATCACACTGGCCATACCAGCTGAATGTAATGATCTGCCAGGGATACTGGCCTCGAACAGACATAACGGGGCGAAGGTTGTGGCCACTGTTTGCAATGGGGCACAATGCCAGGCGCCCATAGGGTCAGTAGAGGCCCTGGAGAAGGAACTGGCACAGGATAATGCCCGTGCCAGCATCCATTGGGAATAGATTGCCATTACAAACTGCGGTCATAGGCCTGTCTGAACAGTCCGGCAAACTCATCCATTGTAAACCGGTAATTCTGGGTACCATGACTGGCTATCTTGATAGAACCCATCAGGCCTGCAATCCTGCCGGTCGTATCCCAGTCCAGATCATTCATCAGCCCGTACAGAAGCCCGCCACGAAAGGCATCACCGCAACCGGTCGGGTCAATCAATTGGGTGGCCTTTGCCGGTGGTATTTCAAGACGTTTGTTTTCTGTATAGATATGAGAACCTTCACCGCCCCGGGTCACAATCAGCGCACTGACACGCTCGGCAATCTCATGTGGCGACAAGCCCGTTCTTTCCTGCAACAATTGTGACTCGTAGTCATTAACGGTGACCCATGTGGCCTGTTCGACAAATTTCAACAGGTCATCACCGTCAAACATCGGCATCCCCTGACCCGGATCAAAAATAAATGGAATACCGGCCTCGGCAAACTGGGTGGCATGTTCAATCATGCCTTCACGGCCATCGGGTGAGACAATGCCCATTTTAACCCCGCTGGCATCCTCGACCCTGTTTTCATGTGAAAAACCCATGGCCCCCGGATGGAAGGCGGTTATCTGGTTATCGTCCAGATCGGTGGTGATATAGGCCTGCCCTGTGTAACTTTCTTCCATCACCCTGATATGCTGACGATCGATCTTGCATTCATCCATCCAGTCGGCATACGGTGCAAAATCCTTACCTACCGTGGCCATCGGTTTGGCCGGGCCGCCGAGTAAATTCAAACCATAGGCAATGTTACCGGCGCAACCACCAAACTCCCGCCTCATGTCCGGCACCATAAAAGAAACATTCAACATATGAACCTTGTCGGGGAGAATATGATTTTTAAACTGATCATGAAAAACCATGATAGTGTCATATGCAAAAGAACCACAAATCAGTGCAGACATAATATTTTCCTTTTAACTATTTAACTTGAAAAAACAGTTGGTATAAAACCAGGCCCCACATCACAATCACGTTCATCAAGGCCAGAAATACAGCTGCCGAGCCCATGTCCTTGGCACGACCGGAAAGCTTGTGGGGTTCTTCACCGGTTCGATCCACCACCGCCTCGATGGCCGAATTGAGTATTTCAACGATCAGCACGAGTATGAGGCTGCCCAACATGGCCATCAGATGGACAGGGTCGATTGTTAACCAGAATGCGATTGGTATCAGTAATACTGCCAAAAGCAGTTCCTGACGAAAGGCCGCCTCATGCTTGTATACAGCACGAAACCCCTGCATGGAATATACAAAGGCATGCAGTACCCGGGAAATCCCTGTGCGTCCTGGTTTCATATCACCCCTAACCTGTTAGTAGAAAAACTGATTATGCCTTTTCTTTCCATACAAGATCCAGCTCTCGCGCCGCCCTGACGTCATCCAGCCTGCGAACCGGTAACGTATACGGGGCACCTTTTACATACCCGGCATTTTCTTCTGATTCCACCTTGATTCTGGCCAGAGCATCAATAAAGGCATCCAGCGTGTCCTTGTCCTCGGTCTCGGTTGGCTCAATCAGCAGGCACTCCGCTACCAGTAATGGAAAATAGGTTGTTGGTGCATGAAAACCATAGTCCAGCAGGCGTTTGGCAAAGTCCATCGTGTTCACGCCCAGGTCTTTTGCCTGACGTTTCAGTGTTACAATAAACTCATGTGTGGCGCGTCGATCCGGATAGGCCAGATCAAATCCCTGCTGCTTGCACAGAACCATCATGTAGTTGGCATTCAGTGTCGAGTATTCAGCCACCCGCGTCATGCCCTCACGCCCGAGCAGACGTGCATAAATGTAGGCGCGTAACAATACGCCGGCATTACCCATGAAGGCGGATAGCCTGCCAATGGTCTGTGGTTTTTCCTTTTTGGTGACCCAGCTATATTCATCTCCATTGCAAGCCACCATCGGAACGGGCAGGAAGGGTTCAAGACATTCATTTACACCGACCGGACCGGCACCCGGACCGCCACCACCATGGGGCGTTGAAAAGGTCTTGTGCAGGTTCATGTGAATAACATCGAAACCCATATCACCCGGACGAACCTTACCGAGAATGGCATTCAGGTTGGCGCCATCATAATAAAGTAGCCCACCGGCCTCGTGTACGATGCGTGCGATCTCCTCGATCTGGCGCTCGAACACACCCAGTGTTGACGGGTTGGTCAACATCAAGCCGGCCGTCTGCGGCCCCACCACCTCTTTCAATGCCTCAAGATCAACATCCCCCTGTGAGTCTGTCGGGATCTCACGTACCTTGTAGCCGCACATCACTGCCGTGGCCGGGTTGGTCCCGTGGGCCGCATCAGGAATCAGTACCTCGGTACGATCATCATCTTTTTTCGCCTCATGATAGGCACGGATCATGGCCATGCCGGCAAACTCACCCTGCGCACCGGCAGCCGGTGTTAATGACACGGATTTCATGCCGGTAACATCCTTGAGGATCTCCTGTAAATCATACATACAGGCCATAAAACCCTGCCCCATACTGTCAGGTGCCAGCGGGTGACGAGCGAGTAACCCCGGCAACATCGACAGGGTGTTCGATGCACGCGGATTGTATTTCATTGTGCATGATCCCAACGGGTAAAAATGCGTATCAATGGAGAAATTTTTCTGCGACAACCTCGTATAGTGCCGCACCGTCTGCATCTCGGAGGTTTCCGGTAATATGGCCCGTGTTACACGATGAAACGAAGCGGGGATGTCTGCCATTTCGGGTCGTGACTGCGGTGACTGCGACGGATTGACCCTGCCTTTTCTGGATTGCTCAAAAATCAACATACTCTGATCTCATATCTTATCATTCAATAAATTACAGCCTATTCAGATGCAGGAGCGGTCCATGACCGCGAAAATCTTTTGCTCGTTTCAGGGAAACAACGCCACATAAAATCCGTGGCGATTTAATTCAATGCTGCCAGTGCCTGATCATAGTCGGGCTCCTGCGCAATTTCGGGTACCAGCTCCGTGTAAACAACCTTGTTATTTTCGTCCAGTACGACAACGGCACGGGCCGTAATCCCGGCCAGCGGACCATCGGTAATCAATACACCATAGTCCCTGGCGAAATTTTTCGACCGCATCATCGATAATGAAATGACATTATCGAGGTTTTCGCCTGTACAAAAACGACCCATCGCAAATGGTAAATCGGCCGAAATAATCAACATCACAACATCATCACGATTCGCAGCCAACTTGTTAAAGTGCCGGGTGGATTCAGCACAGACCGGTGTGTCCAGGCTTGGAACAATGTTGAGTAATTTTTTCTTGCCCGCATAGTCTGACAAACCGAGATCATTCAGATCACTATCGACCAGTTTGAAATCAGGTGCGTCACCGCCTACCATTGGCAGATCACCATTGGTATTTATTTCGTTACCCTGTAGTGTAATTTTGGCCATTTCCGTTCTCCTTGAAATTGTGCCTGCTCATCACATCAGGCACATAATGATTATGTAACGACTTAATTTTTAACCTGCCATTTTGGTTTTATCGGACACTTTACAGGTTCATGTTTTCCCAGAATGCGTTGCAGATGCCCAACGTAGGTTTCAATATCCTCATCCGTACGCGTTTCAGTTGCACAAACCAGTAAACAGTTTTCAAGTTCGGGGTAATCATCTGCAAGTTCATAACCTGGCAGCAGGTTTTGTACATGCAATGCTCGCATGACCTCACCCAGGGGTGCCGCCAGCCTGATCACCACCTCATGGAAAAATGGATTCTCAAACACAACCTCCACCCCGTCCAGGGACGATAACCGCTCAATCAGCTTGCGGGTATTGGCATGACAATTCAGCGCCACCCGCTCCAGCCCCTCGGCCCCCAGCAAGGACATATGGATAGTCGATGCGGTTATCATCAAGCCCTGATTGGTGCAGATATTGGAGGTGGCCCTGGATCGTCTGATATGTTGCTCACGCGCCTGCAGGGTTAACGTGAACCCGGGTTTGCCTTCCAGATCCACTGTGCGCCCGATAATACGCCCCGGCATTTGCCTGACATAGGCCTGTTTACAACACAACAAACCATAGTACGGACCACCGGATGAAAGCGGAATGCCCAACGGTTGCCCCTCACCACAGGCGATATCGGCACCTTCCCCTCCCCATTCACCAGGTGGTTTCAGGATGGCCAGTGAAACCGGGTTAACCACGGCGATCGCGAGCCCTTTGTGGACATGCGCCCAATCAGTCAGTGCATCAACATCTTCCAGCGCACCAAAAAAATTAGGCTGCGGAATAACAAGTGCTGCAAAATCACCGGGGGCCGCTGGCAGGGTGTCCGGACTGATGCAACCTGTCGTACGATCATAGTCCAGCAACTCCAGGGTAATACCCTGATTATGGACAATGGTCTCGACCGTTTTACGATAATTCGGATGCACAGTCCGTGGCATGTAGACACGCCTTGATTTCGATTTCCGGTTTAGCCTGACAGCCATCAGAATGGCTTCGGCCAGGGCAGAGGCGCCGTCATACAGTGAGGCATTGGATACATCCAGCCCGTTCAGGTTGGCCATCATGGTCTGGTATTCGTACAGGAGTTGTAATGTCCCCTGACTGGCCTCGGCCTGATAAGGTGTATAGGCCGTATAAAACTCGCCGCGTGTGGTCAATTCCCAAACGGCGGCAGGAATATGATGTTCATATGCCCCCGCCCCGAGAAAACACAATGGCTGACCATCACGGGCGGCACGTTCACTGATGATCCGTGATACTTCCATTTCAGTGGTCTGCACAGGCACGCCCGCCAGTTTGTCATGGCGTAATGATGAAGGTATTTCGTCAAACAGCTCATCAATACTGCCGGCACCAATGGTGTCCAGCATTTGTTTAACTTCTTCTTCGGTGTGTGGAATAAATGGCATGAAAAGGTCCGGCTAATTTGCTGACTCGACGTGTGCAATGTAGTCATCGGCATACATCAATTGCTGAACGTCGTCGGGATCGGCGGGCCTGATTCTCATGATCCAGCCTTCACCATACGGGTCAGTATTGACGACTTCCGGGGCATCGCCGAGTGTCTCATTACCCTCTACCACTTCGCCAGCAACCGGGCTGTAAATATCAGAAGCGGCCTTGACGGATTCAACGACGGCACAGGCCTCTTCGGCATTGACTTCGCGTCCCTCTTCCGGTGCTTCAACATAAACCATATCACCCAACAAACCCTGGGCATGATCGGTAATACCCACCCGCAGGGTTCCGTCATCCTCGATCTTCACCCATTCGTGACTTTTTGTATATCTCAAATCATCCGGTATATTTTCGCTCATAACAACTTCTCCAGAAAAAATGTTTACAACCTTTCCCAAAAATTCTTGCCAACAATTACAATTTAAAACAATGTAATATCATATCTCTTCCGGCAAACAGGATCGTCCATTACGAATAAAAGGGGCCTTGACAATATGTGCCGGCAGCATCTTACCGCGTATATCAACTGAACATTCTACCCCGGATTCACGAGGCACGCTGGCGAAGGCAATGGCCTTACCCAGGGTAGGTGAAAAACTGCCACTGGTTATCTCCCCCTCACCGACACCTGATACGATAACCTTTTGATGATTTCGTAACACACCTTTACCCTGCAAAACCAGCCCCACCAGTTTTCGTGATGGTTTTGTTTCACGTAATTTCTCCAGGCTTTCCCGGCCAACAAAATGACGGTCATCGGGCTTCCATGCCACGGTCCACGACAGCCCGGCTTCCAGGGGACTGGTATCCTCATCCATATCCGAACCATACAGATTCATGCCTGCCTCCAGCCGCAAGGTATCACGGGCACCCAGCCCGACCGGGGCGACCCCTGCCTTGTCCAATGCACACCAAAGGTCTGCGGCCTGATTATTCGGTAGAATAATTTCAAAACCGTCCTCACCGGTATAACCGGTACGTCCAATAAAATACTCACCACATTCGATCGCAAAAAAGGTTTTCAGCTCATCTATCCTGGAAGCCACGGGCTCGCCGAGTACCTGCTTGAGTTTTTCTGCGGCATTGGGCCCCTGTACCGCAATCATGGCCAGCTCTGTTCGCTCGATCACCTGGACATCATAGTCACCTGATTGTTGCATAATCCATGACAGGTCTTTTTCACGGGTAGAGGAATTAACCACCATACGGAACCAGCCCGGTTTTATGAAATAGACAATCAGGTCATCGATAACACCACCTGCGGGATTAAGCATACAGCTGTACAGGGCCTTACCGGGCTGCTTCAGGCGGGCAACATCATTGGCCAACAGGTAACGCAAAAAATCAGTGGCTCCGACACCTCTCAGGTCGACTACAGTCATATGGGAAACATCAAACATGCCGGCATCATTCCTGACCTGGTGGTGCTCCTCGATTTGTGACCCGTAATGAATCGGCATATCCCAGCCGGCAAAATCCACCATCCTGGCTGACATGTTGATATGTTCATTATATAAAGGTGTTTTGTTTCCCATAACACTATCCAGTCTCCGAAATAAAAAAAGGGCGGCAGCCGGTACCCGTTCCAGCTGCCGCCCCTCTGTCCCGTAACCTGAGAGATTGAGTGCCAGGTTGATTAAGCCTGCCTCTGCCCCGTCGGTGGATCACTATGGTGATCACTCTCCAGAGTCAACATGATTCCTGCGGTCCTTTTGCCTGAGCGTTTCCGAGCGGTGTGTTGCGCCTTCGGCTCCCGTATCATTGTAATCTGTGTCTGTCCCCGGAACAGTCAACAGATCGACAGGGTATCTCCCGCAGGATCTTTAGTTGAGGAGGCAAATATACCTGTACAGGGAACTAAATCCAAGTGGGTCTGTAAGCCGTTGATAATATGCTATATCTTTGTGGGCTCCTGTTTGCCAACCAGATGACCGATCGTTAACCCCTGCACCATGATCGAGAAAATAACAACGCAATATGTCACAGACAGGATCAGATCTCTTTCCTCCCCACGAGGTAGTGACAGGGCCAATGCAACTGATATGCCGCCCCTCAGACCGCCCCAGGTGAGGATGGAAACAACACGTGGGCTGAATTCCCGAAACAATTTCATAATTGAAACGGGAACCCCGACCGAGATAAACCGCGCAACCAGTACCACAGGAACCATACTGATACCTGCTACAAGATGGGTCGTACTGAAATTGATCACCAATACCTCGAGCCCGATCATGACAAATAATACTGCGTTGAGTATCTCATCAACCAGCTCCCAGAAGGTATCGACATGCCCGCGTGTTTTATCTGACATCGCCAGCAGACGACCGTGGTTGCCAATCATCAACCCTGCGACGACGATCGCAATCGGTGCGGAGACATGTATCGCCTCTGCAAGGGCATATCCACCCATGACCAGCGCAAGTGTGGTTAGTATTTCCACCTGATACTGGTCAATAGAACGCAGCATATAAAATGCGATGCCGCCGATGGCCAATCCAAACAATATGCCACCAATGGCTTCCTTGGCAAACAGGACGGCTATATCAGCGACTTGCACATCGCCTTCACCCGTCGCCATTGCCAGGATAACCAGGAAAATAACCACCCCTACACCATCATTAAACAGTGACTCTCCTGTTATTTTTGTCTCCAGTGTTTTAGGTACCCCGATTTTTTTCAAAATACCCAGCACTGCGATGGGATCGGTTGGTGATATCAGCGCACCAAACAGAAGGGAATAGATCAATGAAATATTGAAACCAAGCAATCCAAAGATCCACCAGGATAATACCCCTATGATTGCGATGGAGAGCACGATACCCAGCGTGGCAAGTGTGAGAATCAACCATTTCTGTTTTTCCAGATCACCCAGGTTGACGTGCAGGGCACCTGCAAATAACAGGAAGCCCAACATGCTGTGCAACAGGGCATCATCAAAAGCGATTTCCTTGACGATATGCCCCACCATATTGACCATGCCAAACCCTAGCCAGTTCAGCAGGATAATCAGCAAGGACATGCAAAGTGCTATCAGCATCAGTCCGATTGCTGTGGGCAACCTCAGGAAGCGATAATTAATATAACTGAAGATAGCTGCCAGCGTAATCAAGATGGCAAGGAGTGGGATCAGGGTTATGTTTGTCTGCAATTCTTTACTCTGCAAGTTTGCCATCACGAATCATGGTCGGTAATTCACCACGCAGCCCGGAGGCACCTTTCATGATCATGTCCTTGATCGGGTTTATGGAATTAACAAGTTCAATGCCGGCGTTACGCGCGCTCTTCAATGGCCCAGGTTCAGTGGTAAACATTCGTTTGAACGCATCCATTAAAAACATGACGCCCAGATTATCTCCCTTACGCCAACGTTCGTAGCGACGAAGCAAGGCAACCGATCCAATCGGTTTACCCTGCCTGGCACCTTCAAGAATAACATCGACAAGGCTGGCAGAATCCAGCAACCCCAGGTTCACCCCTTGTCCTGCCAGCGGGTGGATACTGTGTGCGGCATCTCCGATCAGTGCCACACCCTGTTTGACGTATTGCCTTGCATACTGTAATTGCAGGGGGAAAACGCCCCGTTCACTACACAATTTGATACTACCTAAACGAAAATCAAAGGCCTCGGCCAGTTGTCTCTCAAAAATATCCTCTGGCAGGCCGGCCAGTTCCTGTGCCTGGTGGTGTTTGGCTGACCAGACAATCGAGCACATGTTATCGGCCAGAGGCAGGAATGCCAGCGGCCCATCCGGCAGGAAACACTGCCACGCGGTATCATCATGAGGGAGTTCTGTGCCGACTGTGGCAACCAGTGCCGACTGATCGTACTTCCATCCTTTTGTATCAATACCTGCCAGAGACCTGACTTTTGAACGGTTGCCATCCGCTCCAACCAGTAAACCACAGGTAATCCGGCTGTCATCGGTCAGGGTTAATTTTACCCGGTCATCTCTTACAGCACAGGACTCAATACTGAGTGAATCGAAAAAATCGATATTCCCCGAGCGTCTTGCCTTTTCAAGTAAATAGTACTGTATTGCACGATTCTCAATGATGTAACCTAGCACGTCTTCACCGATTTGCGCACCATCGAAATGAATGGCAGAGCCACTCTGCTTTTCCCATATGTGCATTTGCTGATACGGAGAAACGCGGAAGTCCTGTAACCCGGACCAGATGCCCAGTGACTGGAAATAATATTTTGAGGCAACTGAAATAGCGGACACACGGATATCGTAGTCCTCAGGCAGGGGGGCTGGTGAGCATACGGAGGAATCAAGTAAAAGAACTCTCATCGACGTATCCGACAGGGCCACTGCCATGGAAGCACCGACCATGCCGCCACCGATAATTGCAATATCATAGTAATCACGCATGCGAAAATTCTGCACTACCTGATGCAAGAGTGCAACGGGAAAAGCTTATTTAGTGTCTACCATGATGGCCTCACCCGTCGTCTGTCACACCAGAACGCCGGGAACAGCCCCGGATTTCATGATTACCGTCGCATATTAATAAATATGTGGACTAACCGGCTTCCGTTTTTAATTTATCCAGGTCTGCCAGCAGTTTTCCCAGCAACGGGTTCAGGTCAGCCTTGCCATTTGATGACTGAATGGCCCTGGCTGTATTTTTTATGTTTCCTATCCTGCTGCGCAGCAAATCAACATTCTTGTTAAATGAGTCGGAAATTTCCTTCAAATGATCCTGTTGCCGCAGCCGCATAACGGTGGTCAGATCACCTTCACCCATACGATCCATATTACGCATCAGCACAAACACTGGCCCCGATACCCTGTGGTCTATACGCAGGGTGTAGTAATAGGTTGCAGCCAAAAGACCTAAACCCGCTGCGCCTGCATAGATTGTATCGCCGAGGCTGGCCCCGCCCAGCATCATCGGGTCAATAATCCACATAACACCTGTCACCAGACCAATCAACAGGATAAGCGCCGTCATGACTGTCAGAAACGAAAGCAGAATGAAATGTTGCTCATGGCCTTTAAGAATGACCTTGTTACGTCGATTTGGCATGAAAAATATCCTTTTTTTGTTCGTATGATTATCGATTCAAATACCACTGCATATATGGACCCACCCCGTTTTGCAAGGTAAATTAACCGTGTTCAAATACAATCATAATTCGGCTACCTTGCATTTCTGTAACATACCCTGACAGTTATTTACTTAGTCGGCCATGTGATTAATATATTAAGGAGCCTCTGATTAATTCTGGACGAAACAGATTGTACTCGGAAAATACAGATTCAAGGCATTGAATCTTCGTAATAGCAAGCTATTGCGAAGATTCGCAACACAGAAGCTGGATTTTCCGAGGGCAAGATGCGAGTTCATGAATTGATCAGAGGTTCCTTAAGCCTGTACATTTATAAAATAGATGATGTGCCATATTAATAATATGGTAATGATGGAGGCTCCCCCTGGAACAGGAAAAAAGACCGGATATTATTTAACCGATACGGGTAATCCCCGGGCAAGACGCGGGAGATATCCTGAAAGACCCATGGTACGTCGGGCCATTCCATTTTTTACAACGGGGAAAAAATCCAGTGCTGTCAACGCCAGGCCCCTTGCTACCTTGACCGGGAACAGCGGGTTGGTAAATATTCTTATCAGGCTGTCGGTAAACGTGATGACATTATTGTGGTCACGTTGCCGCCATTTCGCGTATTCACCCAGTACCTGTATATCGCCGATATCCCTGCCTGCCCTCAGTGCACTGGCAATGACATCAGCCAGAACGGCAACATCACGAATACCAAGGTTATAACCCTGACCGGCAACCGGGTGAAGTGTGTGAGCTGCATTTCCTATCAGGGCTATGCGGGACTGTACATGCTCAGACGCCCTGATCAGTCTGAGTGGGTAGGCGTGTCGACTGCCAACGTGAATGAATTCACCCAGCCTGCGGCCGAAGGTTTCCTGCAAACGTGACAGAAACTCATCATCAGCCAATGCCATGACTTCATCAATCTGGTCGTCACGCAGGGTCCATACCAATGAACACCGCGGGCAGGCCTTTCCCTGAATATCCGCGGGCTGCATTGGCAATAATGCCAACGGACCTGTCGGTGTAAAACGTTCATAAGCGATATTATGATGGTCTGATGACATGCTGACGTTGCTGATCAAGGCTGTTTGTCCGTATTCCAGTGTCTTGACCGGAATATTGAGCTGTCCCCGTGTAAAGGACTGGCTTCCATCGGCGGCGATGACAAGCGTTGATGTCAGTATCCGTGTCTGTTCACCGACCTGGATCACCAGCTCGGCATGATCGTCCAGAATGATGACATCCTTCACATCGGCCGGACTGATCACCTCTATCTGTTTACTATCCTGTAACCTTGCCCGTAACACCCTGCCCATATCACGACTTTCAACTACATAACCCAGGGCATCGACAGCCAATTGCTTGCAGTCCAGTCGGGTAGCGCCAAAGTTGCCCCGTTCAGAGATATGAATTTTTCTGATCGGTGAAATGACATCAACCAGGTTATCCCATATTCCGATGGCCCTGAAGATTTTCTTTGTGCCATAGGCCATGGCAATGCTGCGGTCATCAAAACTGGGTTGTTGCTCTGCATCAGTCGTGCATCGCTCAATAATGCCTGTTTTCAATTTTAATGGGGACAGAGCACAGGCGAGACTGGCACCAACCATGCCGCCGCCTATAATCAGTACATCAAATTCCACTTTCATGCCTGGCTGGCCATCCATTCCTGAATATCATCGATATGTTTGGGTGCAGCCCCGGTAAGCACTTTTGGCTCGTCCCGGGTCACCAGTACATCATCTTCGATACGTATCCCCGTATCCCACCATTTTTTGGCGACACCCTTGCTGCCGGCAGGAATATACAGACCGGGCTCGACCGTCAACATCATGCCCGGCTCCAGCTCACGCCACTCACTGTCCACTTTATAGTCACCCACATCATGTACATCCATGCCAAGCCAGTGCCCCGTCCGATGCATGTAAAACCGTCTGTATGCCTCATTCTTGATCAATGCCCTGACCTTACCTTTTAATATGCCCAGCTCAACAAGGCCTTCAGTCAACACCTGTACCGCAGTCTGATGTGGCTCATTCCAGTGCCCGCCCGCCCGAACCTTGTCGATCGCGGCCAATTGTGAATTCAAAACAACTTCATAGACGGCCTTCTGCGCTTTACTGAACACCCCGTTAACCGGGAAGGTACGGGTTATATCGGCTGCATAGCATTCATCTTCAGCGCCTGCATCGATCAGCAACAGATCTCCATCGTGAAGGGTGTCGCTGTTTTCGGTATAGTGCAGGATACAGCCATTGGCGCCTGAACCTACTATTGAAGAATAGGCGGGTTGCATACCGTTACGTTGAAAATGATATAAAAACTCGGCCTCGATCTCGTATTCCTTCATACCTGGCTGGCAAACCTTCATGGCCAGCTTGTGTGCCTGAACAGATACCTTCATGGCCTTCCTGTGGCAGGCTACCTCGGCACGGCTCTTGTACAATCTCATGTCATGCAGAAAATGCTCCAGTGAAATAAATTCGCCTGGCGCTCGCGCACCGCCCCGATTCATGGAGCGGATCTTGTTGACCCACTGCAATACGTGCTGATCAAATTCAGGCTGGGTCCCCATGGTATAAAAAACACGCTCACAACCTTCTATCATACCAGGCAGGATTTCATCGAGATCATTAACAGGAAAAGAATCGTCAGCACCATACAATTCACATGCCCCTTCCTGTCCGACACGCTTGCCATTCCAGGTTTCCATTTCCACATCCCGCTCACGGCAAAAAAGAATAAATTCACCGTGTTTTCTATCAGGTATCAGGACAATAACTGCCTCAGGTTCCGGGAATCCGGACAGGTACTGAAAATCACTGTCCTGACGATAGCGGTAGTCCACATCACGATTGCGAATTGAAACCGGGGCGGCAGGTAATATCGCCACTGAACCTTCACCCATCATTCGCATCAATTGTTTACGTCTTCTGGCAAATTCCTTTATGTTCATCAATATTATTTCACCCGTCGTTATTGCAGGCGAGTGCTCGCTGATACAGGGTGCAGCGTGGTAAAAATATAGATCACGCCCATCCTGATGTACTCCTGTATTTCGACGATGGATTCCTCATCACCTTCATCATTATCAACGGCCTCGACATCGATTTGAGTTACTCCGACAAAATCCTGCAAAAGCTCATCAATTTCACCCCTGACTTCTCCTTCAATTGTATCAAGATTACGCATACTGAAACCCAGCAGGAACCCCTGGCACCATTCACTCAGGGATTGCATTCTTTCACCGATTGAAACCTCATCATCAGGGGTAAATAACTGAAACCCCAACTCATCATCATAGAGAGACTGCATTGATTCATCATACAGCGACTCAAGCTGGTCAGTCAGCTCCCTGACCAGCGCCCCACCTGATGCCGCCGCTTCCCCGATAACCTGTCGGGCCCAGGATTGCTTTTCGACCCGCCCCAACGCACATAATATGCCACAAAAAAGTCCCTGGGCTTCGGCGGCCTCGGTGACGGCATCATGCTTGATGAGTGAATGGGAAAGATCGTCAAAATCAGTTGTGTAGATCATTTGCTTCGTACCTGCTGAAAACCAATGTACGAAATATAACAGGAGTCGATATGAATTAGCATAAGTCCGCGCCTGACAAGGCTAAAACTACATGAAACCCTGCTTTTTTCTGCCAAACGAACCGTTATTGGTCTGTTTTTGGGCATGAATGGCATTGACCCGGGGTATCAGCCACTCTATATTGATGGCATGACAACAGAAAAACACACACAACCCATCGATATTGAACTCAAAAAACTGGAAAACAGGGTAGATGAACTCATCCACGTCTGTGACCGTCTGAGTGATGAAAACCGGTCTTTAAAGGATCAACATAAAACCCTGTTTTCAGCACGGAAAAATCTTATGGAAAAGAATGAACTGGTCAGGACGCGCGTAGAGTCCATGATCACACGCCTCAGGTCCATGGAGAAACACCCTTGAGTACTGAACCCAGGCCTGTCTCTATCCGTATCATGGACAAGGACTTTCTGGTGGCTTGTCCGGAAGAGGATGAAACCAGCCTGCGATCCAGCGCACAATATCTCGATCGGCAAATGCGCAATATCAGGGATAGCGGCAAGGTTATCGGCATGGATCGCATCGCTGTTATGGCAGCACTCAACATCACCCATGACTTGTTATCAAATAAAAACCTGAATGATGACATAGGTCAAACTGTCAACAATCGGATAAAAAATATTCAGGGAAAAATCGAGGCCACCTTGCACAAAGGCAAGCAAATGGAACTATAATGACGTTCCTGCGGTGTTTGTTAGCAGCCGGGTAAAATCTTGAGCCATACTTTACTAGCAGGGTTTAACGTTCTGATACTGTTGTGCAAGTCCGCCCTGTAGCGGAAAGCCTGATGTATCAACATTATTCCCACCTGAACCTCTGGTTCAAGGGCGAAAGCTGCGACGGCACTTGCGGGAACCAATTCATCAGCCAATAATTGTAGCCAATTCTGAACAAAGACCTGGACAGATCCTTGAGTAAACCATTATCTGAACTCAGAACATCACTAAAAATACAACGCAGTCAACTCGATGCCAGGGCACGTGACCGGCATGCCAGCCGGCTGACTAAAATCCTGACCCGGGAAAAGCTCTTCCTGAAAAGCCGGCATGTCGCATTTTATATTCCGGTGAATGGTGAAATCAGTACACTGGGAATTATGGATGTGGCCCTGGAAATGGGTAAATCTGTTTACCTGCCTGTACTCATGCCCTTTTTAACCAACCGACTATGGTTTGCACCTTATTCTCATGACTGCGCAATGGTATTCAACCGGTTTGGCATCCCCGAACCCGTGTATCATGGGCGCCACCTGATGCCTGCCTCAAATCTCGATATCGTACTGACTCCGCTCGTTGCCTTTGACCCGGAATGTAACCGGATCGGCATGGGTGGTGGGTATTATGACAGAACCTTTTCTTATCTGCGCCACCGGCAGCACTGGCAAAAACCAAAACTCATCGGTGTTGCATACGAATTTCAGAAAACCTCCCTTATCAAGACCCATAAATGGGACGTACCCCTGCATTCTGTATTCACAGAAGAAAATTTCTATACGCCACGTAATAAGTAGGCCAACTGCCCGTTGGCGCCAGATCATAACTATCTTCACGATGGGTTGCGTTCACGACTATCCCGTTAACATGTAACGAATACAGTTGAAATGTAAACGGCAAGTGCGTTTTGGGCTAACCCGCAATCCGGACATGAAACCGGCAAGCCGGATCAAGACACGCAAAAGATGCCATCCATGGCGGCCCGGCTGCCGCATCCGTGCGGCAGCCGGTCTTGATCCGGCTTGCCGATTCCATGTCCTCACATTGTTATGTGCTTCATAAAGATAACGGGACATTAGCAGTGAGTTGCGTTAGTAAAAAGCAGGGGCACTTATTCTCATCGACCGTATTCCGATTTTTTAAATTCATTGTGTTATCTTAAAGAATCCCGAAAAAGATAAACAATATTGCATCTTGCAACAAGAAGATAACAATTCAACCAGAAAGATCCCTTTTTATTTTCCCGGCTCACCATGTCCACAAGATTTTTCATCTTGATAGAAACACACGCATTGCAGATAAAAAACAGTGCCAAACTGTACCGGAATAAAAACCAGACCGTAAAAATAAAGCCAACAAGAGAATAAAATTGATAATTTTCCAAAAATATATATTTTTTTTAATATCCACCGTCATTTTTACTGCTGAAATTTGTTTTTTTAAAAAAAAATGACTACACAACACCATTTTCTTCTTTTTTGTACTTTCATGATGAAGAAAATAAATATCAAGCTGCAATTTATGCAAAATAGTTTGGAATATTTGGGAAATTCAAAAAAAATAATCATTTTTTAGTAAAAAAAGTTTATTTCAGACAAAATTTTTAAAATTTTAAAAAAATATCCAAAAAATCATGCATGTTTTTAGGAATTCCAATAAAAAATCAATTTTTTTACCTTTTTAATAAAAAAATAATGATGTTTAATCAATTTTGTTTTTTAAATAAACTCTCACGGCATCATCTTTTTAGTTAAAGTTTTTATGCAACCTGACGAAAAAGGAAACAATCAAGTTTATTTGTTTTAATAATTATTATTATTTTTGTTTGATTTATAAATTTTAAAAAAAATTTCTGTCCTGTAAACTTCGATAAAGTCAATTTATTTATTGAATTTACTGGAATTTTCTTTTTACTGGTATATACTCAAACGCGAGCAAATGATACTTACTTATTACTATTGGAGGTCATTAACATGGCAACTAAAAAGAAAACTGCAAAAAGGAAGGCTCCAGCCAAGAAGAGAAAGGCTGTGGCCAAGAAGAAAAAAGCTACAGCCAAGAAGAAAAAGGCAGTAGCCAAGAAGAAAAAGGCTCCAGCTAAAAAGAAAAAAGCTGCTGCCAAGAAGAAAAAGGCTCCAGCCAAAAAGAAAAAGGCTGCTGCCAAGAAACCCCGTCGTTAGCATCGGCGTTATTCTTCGACAGATAAAAAGGCCCGCATCGCGGGCCTTTTTCTATAGCCGATACTGCAAACCCTGATTAATCAGATATTACCTGCCTGGCTAGCCCAGAAACAGCTTGTATGCATCATTCCCATGCTCTTCCCAGTAGAGATACCCCAGATTTTGCAAAAACTGGTCGAAAACATCCCTTTCATCCTCCGGCACCTGTATACCCACGAGAATTCGACCGTAATCAGCCCCATGATTCCGATAGTGAAACAGGCTGATATTCCAATCCTCGCCCATATTAGTTAAAAATTGTAATAAAGCCCCTGGACGCTCAGGAAACTGAAATCGATAGACCAGTTCATCCGTTACCTTCTGTGCATGACCGCCGACCATATAACGAATGTGTATTTTGGCCATTTCATTATCAGTCATATCCAGGACCGGGTAGCCCAGTGATTCAAGACACGCCAATAACCCGGTTTTTTCTTTCTCGCCATTCTGGAGCTGTACCCCGGCGAAGATATGTGCATCCTTGTTATCAGCATACCGATAATTGAATTCCGTGATGCCGCGCCGACCCATCACCTCGCAAAACTTCCTGAAACTACCCGGCTTCTCCGGTATCGTCACGGCCAGCAAGGCCTCCCGTTGTTCACCCAGCTCTGCTCGTTCAGAGACATGGCGTAAACGGTCAAAATTCATATTTGCACCGCTGTTTATGGCGATGAGCGTTTTGTCTCTCATCGGGCTATTTTCGATGTGCTTTTTCAACCCGGCTACAGCAAGCGCGCCCGCCGGCTCCATAATGGCACGGGTATCATCAAAAATATCTTTGATAGCAGCACAAATCTCGTCCGTTGAGACAAGAATAACTTCATCTACACACTGCCTGGCGATACGGAATGTTTCCTCACCAACCTGCCGCACGGCTACTCCATCAGCAAAGATCCCGACCTGATCCAGCACAACCCGTTCACCCTTGAGCAGGGCCTGCTGCATGCTGGGCGCATCATCCGGTTCCACACCAATGATTTTGATCTCCGGCCTGAGGTGTTTTACATAGACGGCAACCCCCGCAATCAGCCCACCGCCGCCTACCGGGACAAAAATGGCCTCAATTTTATCATCACCACATTGGCGCAGAATTTCCACCGCAACCGTACCCTGACCGGCGATGACATCCGGATCATCAAAGGGATGAATAAAAGTCAGACCTTTTTCTTCTACCAGCGTCATGCAATGTTCATAGGCCTCATCGAATGTATCACCAATTAGTACTATCTCGGCCCCATAACCCCGTACAGACTCAACCTTGATGCTGGGTGTGGTCAGTGGCATGACAATAATCGCAGGAATACCCAGTTTGTTTGCCGATAAGGCAACACCCTGGGCATGATTTCCAGCTGACGCACAGATCACGCCCTTTTTCAGAACGTCATCACTCAGTTGTGCAATTTTGTTATACGCCCCACGTAGTTTGAACGAAAAGACAGGCTGCATATCCTCACGTTTCAGATAAACGCGACAATTCATCCGTTTGCTGAGCGAAGGAACCAGCTCCAGAGGCGTTTCCCGGGCAACATCATAAACGCGCGCATTGAGAATATTTTCGATGTATTTATCCGTCATAATGTAAAAGTAACAGTTTGCAGATACCTTGCATAGTCTCTGGAGTTATATCCTTGATAATGCCCCAAACCCGTAAAAAACATGACAAAATCGTTTGCCGGGCGTATCATTTTAATAATTATGAATAGATGGAGCCTGAAATGACGCAGGATGAATTGAAAAAAATGGTGGCAGAAGCGGCCATTGAATACGTTGCACCGGATACCATTATCGGTATCGGCACCGGCTCAACCGCCAACTGTTTTATTGATGCCCTGGCCGGCATAAAACACAAGATAGAGGGTACCGTTGCCAGCTCCGAGGCCAGTGCCGACAGACTCAGAGGACATGGCATCGAGGTCTTCGACCTGAACTCAGTCAACGGTATTTCGGTCTATATTGACGGCGCCGACGAGAGTGATAATCACCTGCATCTGACCAAGGGAGGCGGTGGTGCACTGACGCGCGAAAAAATTGTGGCCGCCTGTAGCAAAAAATTTGTTTGTATTGCCGATGAATCCAAACTGGTCGATGTCCTTGGGGAATTTCCCCTGCCGGTAGAAGTCATACCGATGGCCAGAAGCTTTGTCGCACGCGAGCTGGTCAAGCTGGGTGGTCGCCCGGTCTACCGCGAGGGTTTTGTTACCGACAATGGTAACGTCATCCTGGATATCCATGATCTTTCCATCGTCGACCCACGGACACTGGAATCACAACTGAATAATATAACCGGTGTTGTAACCAATGGCTTGTTTGCAATCAAATCGGCTGATGTGTTGTTACTGGGTACGCAGGAAGGCGTTCGCAAGCTGGAAAAATAAGATAAATGCAGGAGCGGCCCATCGCCGCGATAGAAAAGAGTAGCAAGGTTCGAGTGGTTGGTGGCTAGAAAAAGACTGCATTGCCAACTCTTTAGACCACTAGCTGCTTGCAACTCGAGCCTTTTCTATCGCGGCCATGGGCCGCTCCTACAGCAAAATACGCTCAATTCCACCCTGATTGATCTTGCCAAGGAATTCTTTCTGCCAGTCCTCACCCAATAAATGCCTGGCCAGTTCGACGACAATGTATTCGCTATCAAGACCCGTATCATCCCGGTATCGTGACAGACCCTGCTGACAGGCCGGGCAGGAAGTCAGTAATTTTACCTCACCAGACTCAACCCTGTTTTTCCCCGTCAATTCCTTGATGTTTTTTTGCAGCTCTTCCTGCTTGCGAAACCGCACCTGGGTTGAAATGTCGGGCCGGGACACGGCCAGGGTACCGGCCTCACCGCAACAACGGTCTGACAGGTTAACTTCCTGCCCCATCAGGCTGGAGGCCACCTTGACGGGGGAATAGGTTTTCATCGGTGTATGGCACGGGTCATGGTAAAGGTATTGAGTTCCGCTGTTACCCTCCAGTGATATATTCTGTTCCATTAAATACTCATGAATATCCAGCAAACGACAACCCGGGAATATTTTTTCAAATTCATACTCCAGCAGCTGATCCATACAGGTACCACAGGACACAATAACGGTTTTGATGTCCAGATAGTTCAATGTATTGGCGACACGATGAAACAGGACGCGATTCTCGGTCGAAATCTTGCGCCCTCTTGCTTTATCCCCACCAGCAGTCTGCGGATAACCACAACAAAGGTACCCGGGCGGGAGTACTGCCTGTGTGCCGGCCTTGTACAGCATGGCCAGGGTTGCCAGGCCAACCTGGCTGAACAAACGTTCGGAGCCACATCCTGGAAAATAAAAAACGGCATCGGTGTTTTCATCAACGCGCAACGGATCACGAAGAATCGGAATATATTTGTTGTCTTCGAGCTTTAATAGAGAACGCATAGGGCGTGAAGGCATCCTGGATGGCATTGGCTTGCGAACAAGGTGTACGATCTGGCTTGCCTTGCCTGGCTTGCCGGTTGTATTGCCGGGTAATTCAGCCTTGTTCCTGTTTAATAGCGGACGTAACAACCGGTACCCCAACCGCTGGGCCTGATAGCCCCATTGAATCAATCCCTTCCGAACCATATTAATGGCAACAGGATCGTTGATATTCAGGAAAAACATCGCTGCCCTGGTCCCCGGGTTGATGCGTTTTCGTCCCTGCGAACGCAGTATATTGCGCATACGGACAGAGACATCACCAAAATCGATATCCACCGGACAAGGGGGCAGACATTTATGGCAGACTGTACAATGATCGGCCACGTCATTCATTGCATCAAAGTGGTGTATGGAAATACCTCGTCGGGTTTGTTCCTCATATAAAAATGCCTCGATAATCAGACCGGTTGCCAGTATTTTGTTTCGAGGGGAATAGAAAAGGTTGGCCCGGGGGATATGGGTACTACAAACCGGTTTACACTTCCCGCATCGGAGGCAATGACGAATATCATCATTCAACGCACCCAGCTCACTGGCCTCCATGATCAGCGCCTCCTGTTGCAGCAACCGGAGTGAAGGTGTGTAGGCGTTGTCCAGCCCCGGGCCCTTTACAAGCTTTCCCGGATTAAAACGGTTTTCAGGATCCACCTCTTTTTTATATCGGGTAAATTTTTCCAGGTGTACATCAGACAGGTACTGTACCTTGGTTATGCCGATACCATGCTCACCTGATATCACACCACCCAGCGAAACGGCCAGTGCCATCAATCGTGCAACGATCTGGTCTGCCTCGAATAACATATTATAGTCATTGGAGTTAACAGGAATATTGGTATGCACATTGCCATCACCGGCATGCATATGTGTGGCGATAAAAAGGCGGCTGGTTCTTTTTCCCTGGTGGATGTGATCGAGTCTGTCACGAACACCTTCGAGCTCACGACCACTGAAGATAGCCTTCAAAGGACCTTCAACCTCCTCCCGGTAGGATACAACCAGATCCCTGCGAAGCAGGAGATTCAAAATCAGGTCTCCACGGCGAACATTATCGGCATCACTGCCTTGCAAAAGATTTTGATGCCCGGCAGCACCCTGATCAAGGTTGTCCAGCAATGCCTGCCAACGGCGACTCACATCAGTCAGATGCGAAATCGCTGACTGTCTTTTTTTCTGCAGTATTTCCGTGTTTTCATCACTGTTCTGGTATTCCTCATGAAAACGGGTCTCGGGCATATCGGTTGACAAATAAGCCAGTACCGAAGCAACCATGGCCAGCTTGTTGCTTATTGACTGTTCTATATTGATTCGTTCAACACCTTCGGTGTAATCACCAAGACGTTCAAGCGGGATGACGACATCTTCATTGATCTTGAAGGCATTGGTATGGGCTGCAATCGCAGCAGTCCGCCCACGATCCAGCCAGAAACGTTGCCTGGCCTCCGGTGAGGCAGCGATAAACCCTTCCGCATCTCTCGCATTTGCCATCCTGACAACTTCCGAGGCTGCGGTGGCTAACCTGTCTTCATCGTCACCCATTATATCAATCAGCAGAACCATCTTTGGTAACTCGCGACGAGATGCCTTGGTGCTGTAATTAACCGCTTTTATATAGCGTTCATCCAGATGTTCGAGCCCCGACAGAATCAGGTCACTGTGTTTTTCCAGATAATCCTTGGTCTCGACGATTGCCGGTATAGCCTTGCGCAACTCTTTGCCAAAAAACTCGAGACAGACCGTGCGGCTATATGCGGGCATCCTGTGCAGGATAAAAACTGCCGATGTAATCAGGCCGTCACAGCCTTCTTTCTGTACCCCGGGTAAGCCACCCAGAAACTTGTCCGTCACGTCCTTGCCCAGGCCCTGCTTGCGAAACAATCTGCCCGGCATTTCAATCAACCCGGGATTACCCAGGGGTGTTTTGCCATTGGGCTGAAAACGTGTAACCTTGAACTGCACCTTGTCCTGCAGATGAATCTTGCCCAGATTATGGTTCAGGCGCTCTACTTCCAGCCAGTTGGCATCCGGCATCACCATCCGCCATGATACGAGGTTATCGAGCGTGGTTCCCCAGAGTACGGCCTTCTTGCCACCGGCATTCATCGAAATATTGCCACCAATCGTGCAGGCATCCTGGGAGGTCGGGTCAACCGCAAATGCCAGGCCCTGTTTTTCTGCGGCCTCCGAAACACGACGGGTGACTACACCGGCACCGGCACGTATGACAGGGACTTCGTCTTCGACACCGGGCAAACGTAACATCTGCACATCACCGAGTGACTCCAGTTTCTCGGTATTGATAACAGCAGAATTTTCCTTGAGCGGCACCGCACCACCGGTATACCCTGTCCCTCCACCACGCGGGATAACAGACAGGCCCAGGCTGAAACAGGTAGCAACCACGCCGGCTATTTCCTCTTCCGTATCAGGGCTGATCACAACAAACGGATAGGCGACACGCCAGTCTGATGCATCGGTCACATGAGAGACCCGCGCCAGTCCACTGAAATCAATATTGTCCTTGCGTGTCACCTTAAGAAGATCTCTGAGTGTTCTTTTGCGCAAATCAGCCTGTTGTGGAAAACACTGTTCAAATTTTTCAACCGCATCCCTGGCCGCACGCGCAAGACCCAACACCCGCTCATCTCTTGCCGCCCGGGAAATGATCTGGTCAATCCGGTGTTGCAGGGCACGCGTCAGGGATAACAGGCGTTTCGGATTGACCAGCAAATCATCCTGCAAAAATGGATTTCGAACAACCACCCACATATCACCCAACACCTCAAATAACATGCGTGCAGACTGACCGGTCTGGCGTGTACTGCGAAGTGTATTGATCACATCCCACATCTCTTCGCCAAGAAAACGAATAACAATTTCCCGGTCGGAAAAAGATGTGTAGTTGTACGGGATTTCGCGTATGCGGGTCATTGTTTGCAGAAATGTCCTGATTCAAAAAACAATTTTAGCGCAAAGATCAGATAAAGGGTATAAGACGCAAGGGAAAAGGGGAAAGGTACAAGGTGAAAGGGAATGAGCAACCTGCGGTTGCGTGTTTTCTATAAAATCAAGACGGGGAACCCGCACATTCCCTTGTACCTTGTACCTTGTACCTTGTACCTTGTACCTTGTACCTTGTACCTTGTACCTTTCCCCTTTTCCCTTGCGTCTTATACCCTTTATACAAAAAACAGCAAAACCCCATAACGCGCCGCCTTACCCATCAAAATCAGCAACAGGCTCGGCAGCCAGTTCATTCTCAACCAACCGGCCACGACACACAGCGGGTCACCAACAACAGGCAACCAGGACAGCAACAACACCGGGCTACCCCAACGTTTCAGCCAGAATAAGGACCGTTGGTGACTTGCCTTAACCAGCCCTTCCGCCGGATATCGTGATGCCACCCAGTAACCCAGAACCCAGGAGGTCATCCCCCCCAGGGTATTACCCACACTGGCTACCCACCATAATTGAAAATGGTCATATTCGGGCTGGTTTGCCATATAAAGCAACACTGCCTCGGAACCACCTGGAAACAGTGTCGAAGAGATAAAGGCGCTGATAAAAAGGCCAAATAATGAATAGTCTCCCATGTATCAATGATAACGCAAAATATAATCGGTTAATGATACAGGTAGAAGCGGCCCCAGGCCGCGATTATGTCCCCGGCCACTTTTTTCGCGGCCAGGGGCCGCTCCTACGCATTCCAACACCTGCGGCATTAGCAAGTAGCCTGGATGCAGTGCAACGTAATCCGGGGGATGTGACACCTTTCTACCCTGGATTCCACTTTGTTTCATCCAGGCTACTTGCTCAATTGAACGGTAATATATTCCGTGAGACGTCGCTTTGCACATCCGTGGCCGCTCCTGCGCATCCCTGCGCCCACGGCATTAGAACTTCCATGCTCGTCATGCTCTCACGACATAAGGCCATCCATGGCCAAAAAAACGGGGCCATAAGGCCCCGTTCAAACTATACTGCTTTATAGATTTTTTATTGGTCTTAAAAGTCGATACGCATACCAACAGTGAAGGCACTACGGTCTCTGGACGCATTAGCCACATTGTTAACGTTATCTACTTGCGTGTCACCATAACCGGCAAACAGGCGACTCTTCTTGGAGAACTTGTGTATTACACCAAGGGCATAGTACTGGTTTTCCTGGCCAGCGGCTCCATCATATTCGCCTTGACCAAACTGGGCCACCAGAATATTGTTGCCGAGCTTACCTTCGTAGCCGAGGAACCACTGGGTAGCATCGCTATCGGTACCAAGACTGGAGTCATCAATCATTTCATACTGGCCCTTGAACTTGTGCATGCCCACCTTGTACATGCCACCGATCTTGACGGCGTCATATTCTGTTCTACCAGGATTTGTAGAACGTGATGCACTGGCAACAAATACTTCGAAGTTCTTCTTCTTGTACATTGCACCCAGGCTGTAGTCACCGGCAGTATCTTTAGAAACGACCTTAGACCCTACAATTGAATTCGGGCTGTATACGGCCCAGATCTTGATGCCGCCCATCTTGGGTGTCACATAGCCAACTGCCTGCGTCATGAATGAGTTCTGACCAAACTTACCCTGGCTCATGCCACCGTAACGTCGAGCTTCGATGTTGGTGGTAACGAACGGGTCATATTTAACACCCCCCATGTACTTGTATGGAGTCTTCAGGGAACCGGCCTTGACTGTACCGAAGCTGCCTTTCAAACCCACGAAAGAGTTACGATCACCATCATCGATGTTGGCCTGGGATGTGTTGACCTGCCACTCGAACTTGGCAATGGCCGTCAGACCATTCCCCACCTTTTCGGAGACCTTGACACCCAAACGACCACGCTTGTTATCTTCTACAGACGTGCCATCCTGAAAACGGTCGGAGCCACTCTGTACGAGTTGACCATTTTTGGCACCCCGCATGGTGTTACCACCAGAACCACTGACACTTTCGCTGGCGACTTCAGCAGACAAGTGGCCGTACCATTTAACGCCGGCAGATGCGAACATTGGAGCAGTACCCAACGCTGCGCCAATGGCAATAGCAAGTAATTTTTTATTCATTTAAGATTCCTCTTTATGATTTTATGGTTGTTAACTTCATGTGTGACTATAGCAACAATTTGGATTAATGCAACAACCGGGTTCAAAAATACTACAGTGTTGTTTTTGTGTGTTATTTATACAACATGGCAATCAAGTGTTTGATATAGAGAAGTTTATAGATATTGTGTCGTTATCGGACATCCAGTATGGAGAAACCTGATTAAATCGGGAACTATATCTTGACACGTCATGACGTGTTTCTATAATGTATGTATCATGCCAAACATCAAAATCAGCTCAAAAATAGATGAAACAGTATGGAATGATTTCAAACTGCTTGCCAGTGAATCACACCAGAACATTTCAGGGCTACTTACAGAGGCAGTAAGTGATTACTTGTGTAAACGTCGCATGCGCCCCATCGTAAGCGACCATCTTCAGGACTCCATCCACGAAAATGAAGAACTAGGCAGGCTCCTTGCCAAATAACGCGGTTCAATTCCTGTCACTGAATGAAGTGATCGGGATACACACTGCCCTGATCAAACACTATGGCGGGCCGGACGGAATACGGGATATCGGCCTGCTTGAAAGTGCACTGTATCGCCCCCGCTCAGGTTATTACACCAAGCTGGATGAAATGGCTGCAGCCATGTTTGAATCCATTATCAATAACTATCCGTTCGTTGGTGGCAACAAACGCGTGGCCTTTTTTGCTGCCGATGTTTTCCTGAGGATGAATGAGTATAAGTTACAGATAGAAGCTAAATCAGCACACCGGTTTTTAATGGGTCTGTTCGAGAACAATAACTGCGATCTGGAGCATCTGCGGCCCTGGGTTCGTGAGTTTATAGGAAAAACATAGGCCATACCTGTAAATTCAACTTTTGCAAGTCCGCCTTCATCACAGTATGCAGATTTAATACATGCAAACTAAAAAAACCTGTCTCGAGGGCAAGGCTGTACATAAAGGTGTTGCTATAATTTAATTGTGGCATCTTTTTTTAATATGGTTCTATTTGCACGTCATAACGTTTGCGCTAAAATTAGCTTTGCTAATCAATATTGATGATATTAGGAAAAAATATGGCTCCAACCGATAAAAAATGGAAAATGAAGCCTGATTCCGGGAAGGCCCTTATGCTTGCCCAACGGGAAATTGCTGTATTTGTCTGTGATGCAGTAAATCTTGAAGGTATTACTATGACATTACCTGAAGTGCAAACCTTACTTGATGGGATAACAGTTGGTGGTCATAAAGTAAATGATCAGCAAATCACTATCAATCAAGGTAAAGCATGGGATCATCTTTTTTCATCAATTAAACAGAATAGTTTTATTCTAAATGCTGAGTACGCTTGCAAACTACATTCAATCGCAGCAAAGGAAGAAACATTAGAATGGGGAGTTTTTCGTTCGGGAGGGGTTAACATTGGGGGAACTGAATATGCTCCTCCTGATTGCAAACGTCTTCCGGAATTATTTAAAGAAATGGCAAGCAGCGCTCAATTAATTGATGATATTTATGATAGGGCTATATTTGTTTTTTTAGAGATGTCAAAGAATCAATTTTTTTACGATGTTAATAAAAGAATGGGGCGATTTATGATGAACGCTATACTGTTAGATGAAGGATATCCGGCTATTAATCTACCAGCCAAGCGACAACTTGAATTTAATCAATTAATGCTTGAATTTTATAACACAGAGGACATGAAACCAATGAATAACTTTATGCGCTCATGTCTTGATCATAAAATTATTAAGATAATGCTTGAAGATCGTCCCCATACATTAAAAATGTAGGAAGCAGTTTAGGGCACAGGAATGCCAAAGTTAGAACAAATATATATTTACAGAAGTTAACCTGAATGCCGCCAATTTCTGGCGATATTCTTGGTTTTAAAGCCGTAGAAGATTTCTTCTGCAAAACAAAAACCCGCTTGAGCGGGCTTTTGTTTTATGGCTGGGGAACAAGGATTCGAACCTTGATTAGAGGAGTCAGAGTCCTCTGTCCTGCCGTTAGACGATTCCCCATGATTCAGATACAAGATACAAGGGTAAAGATAAAAATTATTTCTTAAGTTTGCCTATCATACCTTGCAAAATTTTACTTATTTCAACGGCTTCACGTAGAAAAGCGTCTGCTTCATCTTGCTCGAGAATCTGTATATCTTTCGCAATATACAATTGTGTTCTCAATTCTCCGCAGGAACCTTTGGCAATCTTCAGGAAACGGGCATATTCATTTCTGGAATTTCTCTCGTAGCCTTCAGCAATATTTGAAGGTACCGACAATGCAGAGCGGGTGATCTGATCTTTAAAACCCCATTCACGGCTTGTAGAAAATGCCTGATAAACGTTAGAGCATAATCTCGAACTTCTCTTCCAAACCTGTAGGTTCTCAAATGTATCCATACATTCCTTGTATCTTGTAACTTTTCCCTTGTATCTGCCCTTTTATCGTTTCGAATACTGCGGTGCTTTACGTGCCTTATGCAGGCCGACCTTTTTACGTTCAACCTTACGGGCATCGCGTGTAACAAATCCGGCCTTGCGCAAAGACGGACGCAATGTTTCGTCGTAGGACATCAGTGCGCGTGTGATACCGTGACGAATCGCTCCCGCCTGCCCACTGATACCACCACCATTAACATTAACAATAATATCAAACTTGTCTGTGGACTCGGTTAATTCCAGTGGCTGGCGAACCAGCATGCGTGCTGTTTCACGACCGAAATACTGCTCCAGGCTTTTTTTGTTGATCTTTATATCACCCTTTCCAGGACGCAAAATCACGCGTGCGGTCGATGTCTTGCGTCGTCCTGTTGCATTATATTGTTCTGTTGCTGCCATAGTCTGTTCCAAATAAAATTTAGATCTTATAAATCCAGTTGCCTGGGCTGTTGTGCAGCATGGCTGTGTTCAGCCCCTGCAAATACCTTAAGCTTTTTAAACATCGCCCGGCCCAGCGAATTTTTAGGCAACATTCCTTTTACTGCGGTTTCAATAACACGTGCGGGTGCTTTTTGAAGTAATTTTTCCAGGGAAATGGATTTCAGATTGCCAATATAGCCGGTGTGATGATAATAGGTCTTCTGCTTCATCTTGTTACCGGTCACATGAATCTTTTCGGCATTAATCACCACGATATAATCGCCGGTATCGACATGCGGGGTGTATTCCGGTTTATGCTTGCCACGTAAACGGCGGGCGATCTCGGTTGCCATGCGCCCCAGGGTCTTGCCCTCGGCGTCTATCAGGTACCAGTCACGTTCAACTTCAGCCGGTTTTGCGCTGTAGGTTTTCATTTATTCCTGCTCCAAAAAACTTGTCCCACGGTCTGGGGAGCCGGCAATATTACATAAGAAAGACTTGATATTCAAGCATTATTAACCCATACCACCAGTCGCCCGGGAGAATATTTGCATCAGGTCCAGGTTGCCGGGATTCTGGCCAAAAAAAAAGCACAGCATAAGGTAGGAGCTGTGCTTAAATATCCACCAAAGGAGGATGGAGGAGTCAGATCAAGCAAGATCGACTTACTTAATCAGTATGTTATTATTTTCTAATATAATAAACGGGATGTCAATACCTGCATGAATCAATTTTATGGTCCAGATCATATTATTTACATTATTATTAATATGGATATATTGCATAAATAAGCTGGTGTCCTGTCCATGTGGTTTTTATTAATAGTGAATTCGTGCAGGAGCGGCCCCATGACCGCGATGGAAAAAAGTAGCTGGAAAAAGAACAGTTAATTAAACATGACAATATACGTCCCTGCCTTATCACGGTCATGAACCGCTTCTACACATTCATGTGTTCACGGCATAAATACTCCCATGTACAAAACTGCTCCTGCAGTGGCGATAAATACTGAGGGAACTCTACATACCGTTATACCTTTTTTCTTTACCTTTTCCTCCCTGCTTATATTTCATCAAGGATACGTTTACGTGTTGACCTGTATTCCTGATCTGTTATGACGCCCTTCTTGTATAGCCTTGTTAGCTCATTTAACCGTATTTCAAGCTTGCTCATTTTTTTCTTTACGGGTAATTTTTGTGGCGTTACTGCTTGCGGCGGTGGCGAAGGTGCCTCTTCACTCATTACGGGTTTCAGGCCGCACTTCAATTTGGCATGGACTGGTTTTAACAAAATGGCGTCATTGACTTTTAAGGTGTAATCCTTGCAACCCTGTTTTTTTAACACCAAGACCCCACTGGCACTCAACTTCCAGTTGTTCCAGCTTGTCGGAAACACCTTGAATAAATCTTTCTTCAATGGCGTCACGCCTAATTTCAATCCATTGGCATAAACCGCAGCACCTGATGGGCTCGAAGTAACATTCGGCCTGCTTTCCTTTACAGCAGATGAACTACAAGCCTGCAACAAAACAATAATGCCAAGAAAAATAATGTTTCGCATTCTTATCACCTTCATTCCTGGTTTTTGGATTTTATTATTTTCATAAAAAGACAAACCCCGGACAAGCCGGGGTTTGTATATTACGCTATATAACTATAAAACCATACCTAGAAAATATGGGTTAACTGTATTGAATAGCGATTGCCTACTCCATCGAGATTAGCATTTGGTCCTACACCAGCGCGCCAGGTCACTGCCTCGGCATCTCTCTTCTCCAGGTTGATTGCTACACGGGTTTTCTTGTTAAAGTGATATTGAACACCCAAAGTAAGATCGGTAAATTCAATTTCAGGAGTTACATTAACATTTGGTCCCAAAGTAACCGGTGTACTATTATCCATACGATTGAAACTGGAATATTTCATATCAAGCTCCCACCGGGTCTTGGGTATATAGTAGGCACCTTCCACATACCAGGATGTACCACGTGCATCTGGATTAAGACCACTAAATGTACTGGCGGGATTCGTAGCAGAACCTGCGGGTCCTAAACCAAAATTTGGTTTATCGGGGCCCTGAAAGATTACACCTTTACCCCTGAACCACTCGGCTGAAAAACGGAATGGTAATTTAAAATATTTGGTACCTACACCAAAACGTTTACGATCATACACTTTCGGGTCATACGTATCATCAATACCATCGCCATTGGCATCTACGAATGTTGCATCAATTGTACGTTTACCTTTCGTATACCAGGCAAATGTTTTCCAGTCCTGGCGCCGTGGGCCTGACCCCTTGTATATCTTTGTGAGATTAAAATACAAGTGGGTATCTTTATTATTATCGTTATCTGATGTATTGATACCGTTTCCATTCGCTATCATCACAGAATATCCCACTTCCCAGCTGGGTGCCACCCTGATACTGTTGAAGAACTGGATACCAACATCACGTGCGGCAGCAACTGGATTATTAAATGTATTCAGTGATGTGCCTACGGGAAGCGTCTGGGGCGAAACATTACCGGATTTTGATCTTCTGTTTGGAATTCGCTCAAGCAACATCTGATTTATACCATCCGAGAAATTTATATAGTCGAACAATGCGATCCCCTGATAGATTTCCTCCGCCATCGGAACCTTGAACTGGCCCACACGAACACGGGTAAATTCTTTCAGGTGATTCAGGGTAATACTGGCATCTGTAATGTATGCGAATGAATTACCCGGGTTGGTTATCGCATTATTTCCAAATTCAACCAGGAAGAAATAATTGACGTTACTGTCCAGTGGCATGCCGGTGCCACGCACGCCGATTCGGGCGCGGTTTACATTGAATGCTGATTGGGTGTCCAGATCCGGTCCGATCAGCTTCGGTGGAATATAGCCCCCGCCTCCATTTGATGTACTGTTATTTTTCTGATACTGAGCCTGGATAAAACCCCAGACCCTGGCGCGAGCCGCCTGGTCATCGCGCTCGCCTCCCTGGATCATCAGCCAGTCGGCCGCCTGTACAGGAACACTGACGCCACTAACCGCGGCGGCACACGATGCGACCAGCATCGATTTCTTTAACATTGATTTCATTTTTCTCTCCTCAGACATAATTTTTATTATGCTAATTTGTAAATTTTTTTTTATCGTTCAGATCAGGGTTTGATCAATACATAGCCCTGCTTGACCAGATCCAGAATGCGTACTACACCTGCCTTTACCTTGACCGCATAACTTCCCAGCTTGATATCATGTTTTTTCTTCATATTGCGGATGGTATTGGAACAGGCGCTGAAACGGACACCTTTTGCTCCCAGGCCTGTAATACGACCCTTATTGGCATTGCCTTGAAAAAGCAGCCGCAAACCGGGGCCAAAGGCCACAATTTCGACATCAATGTCGTCTTCGCCGTAGTATTTAATCAGGTTACTTGCCACATTCAACACAAGTGTCTGTTTGAATGGATTGGGATCGCTGATTTGAAGGACAACTTTATGACTGGCAAATGATTTACTGGCTGCCTGTACGGCAAAGGCACCCATCGCCATGGAAGCGGCAACCAGGATGGCCGCCAACCTCAGGATTGGTTTTTTCATGTCTTGACTCCTCAGTCCTGTTAATAATTAATAGTTTTTATTAGATATAAATTTAGCTGTATCATAGATACAACATTTAGTATCAGAATCTAGACGGTTGTATCGTGTCATTTATTCCATATCATTCCAAATATTATTAACATTAGTTTATTAGTATTTAATTATTGATATAAAATATAGGGAATATTTTACCTGCCTGCTGCGTCTTTAAAGTAAAATGTGTCAAATTAATCCCGTGATAACAACCATAGATACAAAAAATGAATCTGATTAAACGCTTTTGTAAAGACCGCGAAATAAAAAACCACATCGCCGGACGTCGCGACCGCCTGTTTCGTACCGCCTATTCCTGGTGTCATAACCGCTCACTGAGTGATGACCTGACCCAGGAAACCCTGGCCAAGGCCTTGAAAAAATACACCAGTCTGAAAAACCCGGAATCTCTCGACTGCTGGCTTTATGGCATTCTGGCCAACTGCTGGCGCGACCATTTTCGCCAAACCCGGGAACATCATGACATTGACGACTATGACTTCACTCTGGATATCACACCTGAAAGCCAGTATGAGCGCCATGTTGTTTCACATACGATTATCAAGGCCGTATCCGAATTACCCGCCGGACAACGGCAGGTTGTCACATTGGTTGATCTGGAAGGGTTCAGTTATGCAGAAGTGGCAGGTATTTTGAAAACACCTATCGGTACCGTCATGAGCCGTCTTTGCCGGGCCAGAAAATCTCTGGCAAAAAAACTCCTGAATTTCAAATCCGAATCAACCAATGACAAAACACCTTTTATAAGGAGCGTCAAATGAGCATCCATGATAGTTATTCGGACGAATTCCTGAATGCCTATGTTGATGGTGAGCTGGATCAGGAAGAAACAGGCGGCCTGCTCAGGGAATTAAGGCATAACCAGGAACTGGGAGCGCGTATTGCCGACCTTGAAAAAATCAGGGGAATGGTTCGCTTTGCCTACAATAACATTCCTGTATATAACCATGAGCAGGGCAGAAATAAGCCGGTCAGCTGGACATGGATGACAATCGCTGCCGGCATACTCCTGTCCATAGGGGTGGTGCTGGGATGGAGTATGCAATATTACAACCCTGCACCAAATGGCCTCATCGAGATCGCAGAGGCCATGCAAATTAACCCTGTTGCCAAAGATGACAGCCGGATCAGAATGGTTCTGAATGTTACCACCAATAATAAAAACAAGTTGGAAACCGTTCTGGATGAAACCGAAAAATTTTTAAAACGATACCGGAACTCCGCACAAAAAGTTTCGCTGGATATTTTAACCAATGGCAAGGGATTGAAGCTTTTAATGGCAAACCATTCGCCATATGCAGATCGAATCAAAAGGCTTCAGGAGGAATACGAAAACCTGACCTTCAAGGCCTGTAAAAGGGCAATCATGCGTGTTCAGCATAAAACCGGCAAGGATATCATAATGTTACCCGGGACCGTTGTTGTCCCCTCGGCACTGGGCGAAATAATGGAGAAGAAAAAAGAAGGCTGGTCTTATATTAAGATATAAAAAACAGATAAAAGGGGAAAGGTACAAAATACAAGGGCAGGAGCGAGCCATGCTCGCGAATCTATACAATCGCAAGCACGACTCGCTCCTGCAATTTTATCTTTCATCTTTCATCTTTTCCCTATCACCTAACAATAGCCTTTCCACTATGCGCCCATTCTTCAGGTGTTCCTCTAAAATTTCATCCAGATCATCCTTATCGACATAGGTATACCATGTCTCTTCCGGATAGATCACAACGACCGGACCCAGGGAGCAGCGGTTCAGGCAACCTGCGGTATTGATACGTATCCCACCCTCGCCTGCCAGCCCATGGTCCTTAACGGCACCCTTCAGGTAGTTGCGCATCTCTGTGGCATTAAAGTCCTGACAACACCCTCTGCCATCCTCACGCAGATTGGTGCAGAAAAAGACGTGATATTTATAATAGGGCATGGGGGAAAGATACAAGATAAAAGGGTAAAGATACAAGAAATGATATATATTTAATCATGCCCCGTTAACTTTATGAAGTACATAACAATGTGAGGACATGGAATCGGCAAGCCTGATCAAGACCGGATTACGGGTTAGCCCGAAACGCACTTGCCGCTTACATTTCAGCTACATCTGTCATGGGTTAACGGGACAACAGTTATATTTAATTAAACGTGGCCACTGACCACACTGTATTCTTTTACCCTTTATATCTTTGACATTATGGAAAAACGCCGATACAACCCGATAGACCGACTGATTAATAATCTCGATCAGGCCATACACACCCTGTTTGGCAAACCGGATATAAGTGAACGCCCGTACCCGGCAATAAATATCGAGGAATCAGAAATGGATGCCAGTAAAATCAGTCATGTCTCCGGGCTGATGAGAATAAACCATACAGGCGAGGTTTGCGCCCAGGCCCTGTATCAGGGACAGGCCATGACAGCCAGGCTCACCCATGTCCGTGAAAACATGGAACGTGCGGCACTTGAAGAAAATGACCATCTTGACTGGTGCAATAACCGGCTGCAGGAACTGGGCGGCCACACCAGTTATCTGAACCCGCTCTGGTATCTTGGATCATTTACCCTTGGTGCCACTGCAGGACTGGTTGGAGATAAATGGAGCCTGGGGTTTGTTGCCGAGACCGAAAAACAGGTTGTAAAACATCTGGAAAATCACCTCCAGAAAATACCGGAAAATGACCAGCGTAGTCGCGCAATACTTGAACAGATGAAAATTGATGAAGAACGACATGGCACCATGGCCCTGAATGCCGGTGGCATGGAGCTGCCCGAACCGGTTAAAAAACTGATGGGTTTAACATCAAAAGTGATGACTACCCTGGCCTACAAAATCTGACTGGTAAAGTTTAATCTCACCAGATTCTGGTCGCTCGGCTAAGGCAACCCTTTTGACTTGCCGAAAAAACCATGGAAACGGCATTGTACGCGCAAGTACTTATGCCACGAACACATGGCCGCAAAGTATTGTTTGGCACAGCGTTCGCCACCATGGCCGCTCCGGCAGTTTAATACCCTGTCGGCTTGTTACGGAATTTTTTATTCCCCCCCTTTCGATATATTACGACCATAAAACATTTCGCCCATCTCACGTTTTAATTTTTTTGTAACCGATTTTAATTCACACGGGCTCAATACACCTGCCCCCCTGCCAAACAGATATTTATCAATATCAAATTCCTTTAACATCATCTTGGTATGAAAAATATTTTCCTGAAAAATATTTACATCCATTATCGTGTAAAGTTCGAATGTATCCCTGGACAGGAAATTCTGAATGGAATTGATGTCATGGTCCATGAAATGTTTTCCACCACTCGTATCCCGTGTAAAACCACGAACACGATAATCCATAATAACGATATCAGAGTCGAAACTGTGTATCAGATAGTTTAGTGCCTTCAATGGTGATACGCGCCCACAGGTTGATACATCGATATCAACCCGAAAGGTGCTGATACCATGATCAGGGTGGCTTTCAGGATATGTGTGCACCGTGATATGACTTTTATCCAGGTGAACAATGACCGCATCAGGCAGGGGGCCGGGGGATTCTGTATTGGACAACTCCAGCGAAGCAACGGGCTCTTCTGAAATAAGCATGGTGACACTGGCACCGTGGGGTTCATAGTCCTGATGCGCAACATTAAGAATATTGGCGCCAATAATATTGGACACATCCGATAAAATACCTGTCAAGCGGTCAGCGTTATATTCTTCATCAATATACTCCATGTATTCCTGTTTATGCTTCGGACTCACCGCATAACAAATATCATAGATATTAAAACTCAAGGTTTTTGTCAGGTTATTAAAACCATGTAACTTCAGTTTTTTTTCACGTGCCATCCGACATCGTTCCCATGTCAGGCAATCGGAGGGTGGAAGATTATCTGGACAGTGTTACCGGAAGGGTCATAACAATAAAAACTTCGGGCACCATCCCGGTGGGTCTTTGGTTGTGTACGCATCTTAACATCATGTTCACATAAAAAAGCATACCAGTCATCGACATCATCAGCTTTCCTGAGAATAAATCCAATATGATCGAGCACCTGATCTCCATCTGGATCAAAACCTTCACGTCCCCGATGCAAAGCCAGATTATCATTACCTGAAGTCAGATAAACATTATCCGGATCGGGTCGCCATTCGACTGACATACCCATCAAGTCCACATAGAATTTTTCCGTACTTTCCAGATCGACTACATAAAGTGCCACATGACGCAGGCCACTTGTTGGTTCAGGCCGTATCATTGTCCATCTTCCACAGCAGTGCTATCAACCACGGTGTAGTCATGGGTGATTTCGGCGGTTTTACCGAGCATGATTGATGCCGAACAGTATTTTTCTGCCGACAGGGAGACAGCCCTCTTGACCTGACTTTCCTTCAGGCCCTGCCCTGTAACAATAAAATGAGCATGGATTCTTGTATATACCTTGGGTACGTCCTCGGACCGGGCCGCCTCAATTTCAACCACACAGTCTTCGACAGGCTGTCTGGCCTTCTTTAACATATGTATTACATCGAAGGCGGTACACCCCCCCATGCCTAACAATAATAACTCCATCGGCCTGGGCCCCAGGTTCTGCCCGCCATGTTCTTCCGGGCCATCCATAACAATGGCATGACCACTGGCTGACTCACCTAAAAAAGTAACATTTTCAACCCATTTCACCCTGGTTTTCACTGAACTTGTCTCCCGCGAATACGCCTTTTTTTGTGCATTTTAATACCCGTAGGCCCAATCATTTTTAAAGTCTTGGCATAAAGTACCGTTAAAGTAGTATTATACGGCAGGTTTACTGGAAGAACGATAGTTATTGATATACACCCCGTAGTTTCAATAAAATACCGTCATTAACAAAAAAGGAATGATCAACTTTCATGGCAAAATTACCCGTCCAGACCAACATCAACCCGGTTATTGAAAGCTTTTTGTCACACTGCCATACAAAAAAGTATCCGACAAAAACAGTGATCATCCACGCCGGCGATATGCCTGATGTACTCTATTATATAATTGAAGGCTCGGTTACCGTCCTGATCGAAGACTCTGATGGTCGTGAGATCGTCCTTGCCTATCTGAACAAGGGTGATTTCTTTGGTGAGATGGGTTTATTTGACGATGCCACCCGCAGTGCATGGATCCGAACCAAGGAGCCTTGTGAACTGGCAGAGATCAGCTACGATCGATACCGGCAACTAGCCAAAGAAGATCCAGACATTCTGTTTGAACTTGCCGCACAAATGGCCATGCGTTTACGCAAAACCAGCCGCAAGGTGAGTGACCTGGCCTTTCTTGATGTCACCGGTCGTATTGCAAGAACGCTGCTGGATCTTTGCACGGAACCCGATGCCATGACTCACCCGGATGGTATGCAAATCAGGATAACACGACAGGAGATCGGTAGAATCGTCGGCTGCTCACGAGAAATGGTCGGGCGTGTCCTTAAAAATCTGGAAGAACAGGGATTGATATCCGTCAGCGGAAAAACCATTGTGGTCTTTGGTACACGATAAAATTTCCGGTTGTCCGGTTATTGTATCCCTACCTTGTCTCCAGTCCTCGCACCAAATAAGAATGCAGCACTCCCTTTATTGACCGCAATCTCAAGCAACCCATTCGAGTTACAATAATAAAAGGCCTCTCCTCCCTCTACATCAGAAAATGTATGTGCTTTTTTTATCATATGAACATTGACCATCACAGTAACCTGTTCAGATAAACTGGCATACCTGTAACCGGTAACCAGGTTTCCAAAATGATCAATATGTACGATACAGGGATAATCATCCGGCCATTCATCACTCGATCCACAGCAAGATACTTCACACATTTCCAGCATTTCACCTCTTGCTATCTGTGCAGCAACTGGCGCAAATACATCACGGCCATGAAAAGTCGCAGATATTGATTCGGATAAACCACCCGGCTTCCAGCAACGTTTATTAACAGCCCGCCTGATCAAAATAGAAAACAGCCCGTTATCCGGCCCGACAAACCACCTTCCATCGGCCTCAACGACGATGGCATCACGATCTCCCCCTACACCCGGATCAACCACACAGACAAAAACAGATCCTTCGGGAAACTCGTTAATATAGGCAGGCAACAAATAGGCGGCAGCCCTGATATCAAAATTCGGAACATGATGGAAAAGATCGATCACCATCTCTGTCGGTGCGGCCTGTGCCAGCACCGCCTTCATTTGACCGATATATGGATCGGTCGTGCCGAAATCTGTAAATAGTATGATCATATGTTTATGGTAGCAAAACCGGGGGCAGCCATTAACAGGCTCCTGGCCCCGGTTTCTCTATTTAAAGGTGCTCGAAGTCGTTACCCAATCATGCATCAGTTGCTTGATCCGGGTCTGGTATTTGACCCCCTTTAGATCACATTGCTGTCGAAATACCATTAACAGGGATTGTGGCACCTTGATGCTGATCAGTTTGCTTTTATCAGCAGGCGCCAACATCAGCCGATAATTTTCCAGATAGGTCAGAACTTGCATGGGAGTCGCTTGACGGCATTGTTCCAGATACTCATCACTAAAGTATTGCACTGGCTTCATAACAGTTTCTCCAGGGCCTTGATGTCTTCAATGTCCTGGGGACGCCCCGCTATTTTTTTCATCCTGATCAGATCTGGAATACTGGCCACCCGTATATTGATCCGGTCGAGTTTCTTGAGTACGGTTTGTATCTGGCCTAGATCTTCTGTAATAAGAATATCGACCATTTCGAGTGGATTGACTGGGTGATAAAAAGACCAGGCCGTCAGGTTTTTATTGCGAATATATTCCTCGCGAAAATCGAAGACCTCAGATGCCGCTACCGGAAGCCGTGGTTGCAGTCCGATGGATACCAGGGCTTGCTCGGCAGCTACAAATTGCCCCCGATCGAGCTGTATCACAAAATCAATACCCACGGTACCCCGTACGGCACCATGGAGTGCCACTGCATAGCCTCCGACCAGCGCATAGTTGACCTGGTATTTTTGAAACGCGTCAATAATCTGCTTGATGAACATACATAAAGTATATACCAGTATATACTTTTCATAAACATAAAAAAATAGCACCGTGCCGGTTCGATTCCCTCCGGGCGTGCCATGTTTTCAATCACTTAGAGATTTTTTCTCCTCATCCTTTTCGCTCTGTACGAGTATTATTTTGATTTACCCTTACAGATGTGATGCCGCATCCTTAAATACCAGCGGGATCTTACTAACCAACACGTAAACAAGATCGCCAAATCAATTATCCCGGCCTGTTTGCCGGAATTAACCATTATTTTATTGGTGATAAAACCGGGTTCTTCGTTAACCTCAATATTCATTAAAGAAACTAATCAAAGATCCGATAAGGGAGTATGACTTTTCTATGAGAGTGTTATTTTGGTCTATCCTGTTAGGGCTATATATCTGTTTGTTAACATAAAAGGAGTTATTACCATGAAACAGTTGTTTACTTCTCTTTTAATTATCGCCGCAGTGAGTTTTGCTCCGGCCAGTTTTGCCGGTGACAAGGTTTCACCTGTGACCATCGATGGTGCCACGACTGTCAGCGCAGCCGAGGCCAAGGCCCTGTTCGACAAGGGTGTGTTGTTTCTTGATGTTCGCAAGGACAAGGACTGGAACGCCGGTCGTGTTCCGGATGCCATCCATATTGATCAGAAGAAAAAGCTTAACGAGGGCTCCATGTCTGCCAAGGTCAAGAAGGATCAGGAAGTTGTGATCTACTGCAACGGCCCCAAGTGCATGCGCAGTTCCAGGGCCTCGAAAATGGCCGTGGGCTGGGGATTCAAAAAGGTGCACTACTTCCGCGATGGCTTCCCGGGCTGGAAGTCTGCCGGCTACCCGGTGGAATAAGCCAGTCGCCAATATCGAACCAGCTTTCAAATGTTAATCCAATATTAAAGATACGCCATGACGCTAAAGACGCGTATTCTGATTCTCAACACTATCACGCTGTTGCTGGTGGTACTCTCGATGTTCATTTCCAGCAAGCTCATCCAGGATGAGGTAGAGGAACGCTTCGAGACCACCAGTGTTGAAGGGGTGCGGTTGCTATGGAATACCATCCTTGAGAACCAGATGGATAATATGGAAGCCAATAGTTCGGCACTGGCGCGTGATCGGGAAACCCGCAGCGCCTTGAGTAGCGGGGATATCGCGACTCTTAACGAGAGTATAAAGACAACTTACAATCTGTTGAGCAGTGGTAATATTATCAGCGGTTTGCAGATTGCCGATAAACAGGGACAAGTCGTTTCTTCCGTCCCGGAGAATGGTTCAGTCGGCTCCAGGCATCCATTGATCACCAAGGCCCTGCAGCAAGGCAAGGTCACACGGGGAACTATGACATTGTCTGATGGCAAACCAGTGATTGCCGTGGCCTTTCCACTGCTGATTCGTGGCAAGCCAATCGGTGGTGCCGCTTTTTATCTGCATCTCGATAAAGCGGTTGATGTACTGAAAAAACGCAATCAATCAGAGGTGGTGGTGCTGAATACTCAAAACAGCGTGTTGAATGCAACGGATGATTCACTCTATCAGAACCTGAAACTTGAGTTGCCTGATATCAATAGTGAATATATGGATATCTCACCCGTTGATAAATTTACCTATTCAACCACAATGCAACCCATTTTTGATTATCAGAAACAAGTCGTCGGCCGTCTGATGACCATCAAAGACTATACCGGGAGTTTTCGTACTCAGTCACAGCTTACCTGGATTTCGATAGCCATTTCCGCGATTATCGTCGTCAGTATGCTTCTGGGCCTTCTATGGTACACCAACCGTTCCTTCATGAAGTTGCATACTGTTATCGGCATAGTTAAAGACATCGCCACCGGCGATCTGACACCCAAGAGCACCAAGGACATCGCAAAGGATGAGACGGGTCAATTGACTGTCGCCATGGGTGCCATGCTGGATAACCTGAGTTTGATGGTTACCCAGATCAACAGTACTGCAGGACAAATGGCCTCTTCGTCTGAAGTCTTGACCTCGGTCACTCAGGAGACCAAAACGAGTATGGAAAAACAACTGGCGGAGACGGATCAAGTCGCTGCCGCCGTTAATGAGTTATCGGCAACGGCGCAGGAGGTTGCGAAAAATGCCTCGGATGTGGCCACTGCAGCCCATGACGCAAATGATGAGGCCAGACAGGGTTTTGCCATATCCAGCCAGTTACTCGCCACCATCAAGGAACAGGTGCAGGAGGTCAGTAATGTTGATGTATCACTGAAGAAACTGCAGTCCCAGACCATCAAGATTAATGAAGTGGTCGATGTTATAAACGGTATCGCGGAACAGACTAACCTGCTGGCCCTGAATGCCGCTATTGAGGCTGCCCGCGCCGGTGAGCAGGGCCGTGGGTTTGCAGTAGTCGCCGATGAGGTACGCACCCTGGCGACGCGTACACAATCATCCACTACCGAGATCAGAAACACCATCAGCCAGCTTCAGGATGAAACAAACATCACGGTCGATGCAATGGACCAGGCCCTGGGAAAGGCCAGGAAGACTGAAGGTTTTGTCGTTGATACCACCGAACGTCTGCAATCGATTGCAGACGCAGTTGATACCATTAACAATATGATCACACAGATTGCCAGTGCCACCGAAGAACAGACGGCGGTAACGGAGGAGATTAATATCAATGTCACCTCAATCAAGAATATCGCCGAACAGGTCTCCAATGGTGCAAATCAGACCGCCAACACCACAGGGGAAATGGCCGACCTGTCCCATGAGCTGGGAAAGCTGGTCAGTAATTTCAAACTCAAATAAACAGTTGCAGGTATTCTGTATTAGGGAGCCCCTGATCAAGTCACCGAGTTATTGTCAAATCTGGTGTTTAGCATGATGAATCAAGCGGTTAGGCTTAAGTAAGTGCCATTCTGTTCTGACCCTGGTTTTCCGCTTTTTTTGTCCCTTGAATTCGGACACTCTCGTATTGCCTGGATGATGATGGAGTGATAGATGATAGATGCCGGTTTTAGAGTGCTTACGTTTGCTCACTGTTGCGTTTTCCTATACTCATAAAGGCATACACTTTTATCACGACGCACAGGCTTATAATTTTCATAATCTATGCAATAATTCTTTCCGAGTAAATGCCCCTTTAATTTTTTGAGCACAAACTGTTTGTTTAAGAGCTTATATTCCACTACATTCCATGTTTTTGTATCGTCTACTGACACTATTTTTCTCCATAATACAGCTCTACAATCTTCACATTTCGGTAAGGGCTTCATTGATATTCCATTCCATGTAACCACAGGATACGAATCCAGATTGTTCATATATGCATCTGCCAACCTGAATTTCAATATAAGTCTATCCTTATAAACATATGCAAGAAACGCATACTGCTCAGCAACTATCTTACTATCCTCAAAATTCAGCTTTCTTGTTACCCACATATCTGTTGTTAACTCTTTACCACTATTATCAACTAGATACGGAAAACCAGTTCTTAATATACTTTTTAATTTAAAATTACGTCCTTCATCATTACTGAATATAATCTCCTCACCGCCATATATACCAATTTCTGAATCACTATTAGCAACTATATTCGAATTGATATTTATGCGATTTATTATAGGCATAATTAGTATTTTATTATTTTTTATCTTTGTCAGCTTGTTTATTATTTTCTTATTGAAGTCGATTTCATCTAGATTGATACCAAGCATAAGTATTTTTTCATGCTGGGAATTTTTTTTAAATGCAAGACCACCAGCGTAGTAATATTTAAAGTTTCCGATATCTAATATATTTCTTTTTACCTTGTAAGAAAAGTATTCCAAGGTGCTGTCGTCAGATTCTATAATAAGTATGGATTTTCTATCCTGAAAAGTATTGCTACATCCAATAAAAAGAAACATTAAGAACAACAACATTATGAATATTTTATAATCCATTTTTTTTCATATATTTATTAATATACTGGAACCTACTATCTGAGTCTGGCCACTTAATACACTGAGAACATGGTGTATTATTTTTATAGATAACATTATTATTCTGTTTATTGTTAGCAGACATAACATATATTTTACGTAGACCTGGATTATTCAAAGATGCATCCCATAATTTCTTAATCTCCAAAATTGTATGTTTTATTGCTAGATCTCTAGCTAGTGCCCATCCATAAATAGCCTTTTTTTAAAACAATAAAATTTCCTGTAAGATTAACCTTGTTTATTATATGGCCTTATGCTTTTAACAGGTGCTTTGTAATCATTTCCACCCGTTTTTGCTTGTTTCCTGCATTGCTTCGCATACCACGCCATCCCAATTAGTAAAAAATATAATGGGGTGCTTTTCAGGTGCTTTCGCTTGGCTTTATCCAGATTCGAGTCGTGCTAAATGCGCCAGGTTATAACTGATCACT
>ENA-ORDP01000157-ORDP01000157.1-marine-sediment-metagenome-genome-assembly--contig:-NODE-157-length-45542-cov-10.390002_pt1 | contig 45542 bp, 47 predicted proteins | sample MGYA00248627_ERZ508539 | MGnify/ENA primary metagenome ERZ508539 (study PRJEB26208, sample SAMN05571518) | marine sediment metagenome | biome: deep sea; feature: Hydrothermal vent; material...
TGCCAGCATCGCGGATGGTCCCAGCCACCTCAAGTGCCCGGTCAAAGTGACCAGCCTTTGCGTAGGCTACGGCGATATCACTGAGAGCCCCGGCTTTCCAGGAGGATTCCTGAATGGTGTCAACCACCTCAAGTGCCCGATCAAACTGACCAGCCTTTGCGTAGGCTTCGGTGATATCTCTCAGGGCGGAGGCTTTGTAGATAGTATTGCTGATGGTGCCGGCCACCTCAAGTGCCCGGTCGAACTGACCAGCCTTTGTGTAGGCTGCGGCGATATCGCTCAGGGCGGAGGCTTTCTTGCCAGCATCGCGGATGGTCCCAGCCACCTCAAGTGCCCGGTCAAACTGACCAGCCTTTGCGTAGGCTACGGCGACACCCCTCAGGGCCATGGCTTTGTAGATAGCATAGCTGATGGTGCCGGCCGCCTCAAGTGCCCGGTCGAACTGACCAGTCTTTTCGTAGTCTCTAGCGATACCCCACAGGGCGGAGGCTTTGTAGTAAGCATCGTGGATAGTCCCAGCCACCTCAAGTGCCCGGTCAAACTGGGCGGCAGCCAGGTCGAACTGACCTGCCTTTGCGTAAGCTCGTGCAATCCCGGCCAAAGCCCCGGTTTTGTCGCGGGCACGTGGTATCGTATCAACTACCAGAACCGCCGTGGCCAGCGGGCTACTCTCCCCCTCGGCCCTCAGTCTTACACGTGGTACAATAGTGCCCTTGAACTCTCCAAAGGTCGCGGCACCAACCTTCGCTTCACCGGAAGTCAACCGCACCGCTACCGGCGTGGTGGCGTAACTTGAGACAATCTTCTCAAGCTTTGCCAGTGCTGCATCATAGTCCCTAGATGCCTCTGCGTAGCTCTTCGGTTCAGCGTCCCGGCCTTTCTGTACAAGCTGCGTTGCCTCTACAAATAGCTTGTTGGCGCTCTCCTCCGGGCTGGAGCACCCGGTGACGAATATCAGCAGGCTTAATGCGACTACGGCGAGAATCAGATTACTTTTTTTCATGTTTGCAGGCCTCATGTTCAGTTGGGCAATATGCTTATAGGGCGTGATGCTATCCAGAACCCGAAAAGTAGAGAACAAACTTCCTTCAAGTTTCTTCTTGAGTACTGTGTATTGTGCTTATGGCAAGAACAAGAAGTAACTTTAGGCGTGATACGTTGCCTTCTTTTTGTAGCCGGTCTCATTTCATTTCAGGTAAAAATCCGATCTCTCTGGTTCCAATATCCACTGGCGCGAAGTATATCTTTACAAGTCCCGGGCGCGGCTTCCCTAGATAAACAGCATTCCTGTTTCTATGTACGAGATCTGAACTGTAGAAATAACGCCCAACAAGTTTCTCCCTGGGCAGAAGTAATAACATCCAATAGTAGACATTGGTTTTAGCCATTCCTTCACTGCCACGATAAAACGATTTTCTTTTCCAGGGCGTCCCGGCATTTTTTACATTCAACGAGATCAAGTGCCAGCCATTTCGAAGAGCTTCTGTGGAGAAAGGCTCATTTTTGAACCACGGGTTGCTTCGAGATGAAGTTGTACTCAGGTTTTGCCTTGCCTGGGACGACCGAGAAAGGCTCTGAATGCTGGTAGATGCTTTTCGATAACTGACGGATGATACAGTTGGGAAAAGAACACATGCTCCATATCGGCTTAGACAATCAAATATTTCACGTTCCTGAAAGGGCAGACGGTTTGGTAAGTTTATATTCGCCACACCAAATATTTCAGTAATGCGCTCCGGGCCGATAAATACCCCACCATTTTCTTCAAGTATTCTCCTCGCACTTTCCACGGTAGCACTACTATCAACATTCGATGTAAATGAATATGACCATGCCACAGTATTTAACATGCTCAACACGATTATTATTATGATTTTTCTAGCCATCATTTTCTCACCCCTGTTAACTTATTCTTCTGCCTGATTCAAACTCTACATTCTCAACCCTGAACATTAGCTGAATGGTTTTATCTAAACCCATAATTTGAATGCACGCTTCACAAAAATTGTCAATTTACACTCATTCGACTGTAAATATAGACAATTTCATCGTTTATTTGAAACTTAAAAAGAGGTTTTTCTGCTCATAAGATGGGCCTTGCTGGCCATTTACGATGTTTGAGAAAATGGTACAGAGAAGAGGAAGTGAACATGAACACAATTTGTTGCTTACTATTTTGCTGGCGCCATTTTTCTGTATGATTCAATTCTTTGATATTTAATCAAATATTTAATATTTGAGAAGTTGCATGTATCCGGGGATAAGGTCGAATCCCCTTGGGGCACCATCTTAATTCTCTGAGCACTGAGCGCGCCTGTCCGGTATCGTTCTCGCATTCATGATTGGCCGAGTCAAGCCTGACCCAACTGATTACGCTCGACATCGCTTTGGACACGTAAATATCTATCCTTCAATAATCATCAAAATGGTAGTATGTCAAAGATTTAATTTTTTTCTTGTGTTAAATTTTAGCCTTCTGTAATTGATGTGTTTACCAACCAGCGATGCATCACATCCTAACTAGGATTTGTGTTGGTGAACTTTCAGCAAAGCAAAGGAATGCAGTATGCTTATTCTTACCCGCCGTATCGGCGAATCCCTCAATATTGGTGGCCAGGTCGAAGTCATAATCGTCAAGGTCAAAAGCAACCAGATCGTGCTTGGTATTGAAAGCACCGCGCGATATACCAGTAGTACGTAGTGAATTGCTTAGTGAAGAATAACGAGTAATTAACGAGTAGCTTTTCTGGTCTTTGATACAATGTATTGCGAGCTACTATCGGCGCAATGTCTCAAATGATGTTAACTCCCAATTGCGGATGGCCAACACCATGCCAGTGCCCGGTCTTTCTGCAAGCGGGAGCGCATCGTCCTGTTTCTGTAGCTCCAGGAATTCACTGGAAAGTGCTTTCATACGCCGTATCAGGATGCTGATCGATGCATCAGTAAGAGGGCCATTCATGAACAGGCGCAGTTCATTGTCTTTGACGAAATGGCTGTGCAGAAAATCATGTTGCACCTGCTGCTCAAAAAAACGCTCGATCGGGCCATCAGGCAGCCAGTGGAAATCCTGTGCGATTAATAGCTTAGTTCGATTTTTTGGCAGCAGCTCGATGAGTTTGAGTTTATCCAGACGTGCGAGATATCTAATGCATTCATGTTTAGTGATTTCGTATCTGCGAATGATTTCATCAAAACTTAGCCGACTGCGGACGCAGACTGCAACCAGTAACAACTTGTGGTCGGTAACCAGTTCCTTTTCCTGTTCGTTTGTGAGGTGACTGATGCGATGTTGATTCTCATCCAGTTGCCGTACGAGGTCAGTGATACCCATGTCCATCATCTGGCAGATAGCATCCAGCCGTTTCAGTGTGAAATTACAATTCATGAACATGTTTTTGATGCTGGCCTCACTAAGCTTAAGAGTCAGTGCAATGTCCCTGTAGGTGATGCTATGGGCCTTGAGCGTACGTTTAAGTGTGTTAATCAAATTTGTGGACTGCGGCATTATTTCGTCCCTGTGGTTACCCTGAAAATAATATATTCGGACAAAAGTATAAAATATTTAGACTAAAAGGTCTCTATTATTCAACAAATTCAAAAAAGGTTTAATTATTATCTACGATAGGTAAAGTGTGTCCATGCTCTCTATGGGCCTAGAGGGAACGGGCATAGAAATATTCCGAACCCAAACAAGGATGAATGAACAAGGAGTTTAAAAAAATATGGATATGTTGGATTTGAAAGACAGGTTGAATGATATCTCACGCTGCGTTGGCTGTGTTTCGGGACTGTTGGCAAGCCACAAACAGGTACCGGTCTCTGGGGGTGAGCTTGCCTCTGTTTTGTATCTGTTTCAACGCGAGCTTGAAGATATTGAACAGAAAGTCATCAACCTGCGCTCCCCAACAAGTTAATTATTTTAGAAGAAGGAAAAATAAAAAAGCCATCTGGATACGATGGTGCTGATGACCCTGTTGCCGGCCAGGTTGCTGCCAAAGGTGCAGCCGGTTGCCGCCGCTGATTCTTTTCCCGGAAGGCTCTCGTGGCGAACCGGAACAGATGGCGCATTGTAAATAGGGGATCGCTCGCATTGCAGAGAAACACCCTGACGTACCGATCATACCGATTTACCTGCATGGACTTGGCAAGGCATTGCCGAAAGGCGAGGCCATATTCGTCCCGTTTTTCTGTGATGTGTTTGTAGGTGAAAGTATCAAATGGTCGGGGGATAGAAAAACATTCACCCGTGAAGTTGAACAGGCGCTTCAACAACTGTCAGATGAAGGGCAGTTCGCAGAGTGGGAGTAACTATGCAGACTTTAGAACACAAAAAAATAATCGACCGAAAATTACTTCGAGTCCTTGATCTGATTATTCGAACAGCTTCATTGCTAATGCTCGCCCCAGTAGGTTTGCTTCTCGGTGTATTGATTTTTATAAACACACGTAATGGGATTGACTCCGTTATGGATATAATACTGGTAGGGCAAATGCTACTGGGACTTATTGTATTTGTATCCTGTATTTCACCGTCATTTTTGTTTGAGAAAGTTTTCAAAAGAAAGATAACGAAGGAAGTTATTGGAAGGGTGCCAGCGTATGTTTTTCCTGTTTATTTTTATCTGGTCATATTTCCAGCTATCTCTGCATAAGTATGCGAGTCAATTAAATTGCAATAATTTGTGTATTTCACAATAGCCACCCTGTTCTCCGTGTGTCGGATATGGCTCACAATTGTTGGTAGAGATAAGCTGAATGTGGGCTTATTTCCAGTTTATACAGTCTGGGTGGAGTATTAGTCGGTGGAACGGAGATTTACTACTATAGCCAGGATTCCCCGCCGATAGTTTTATCGGTAATGGGCATGATCTCAAGAATTAGTTCAGAAATGATTTGATCTGTATGTGCTGGCAAAAACCTGCGTATTTCATGAGTTACAGGCACCCAATAAATGATTAATAAACATAATTAGTTGAAAAAATTATGAATAGATGTAAAATAAACATAGTTTTGAGGCTGCATATAGCATGGGGAAATTCGTGTCTGTCTTATTGGTAGGTGATTTCTACGATAACGAAAGCATTTTTTCTCGTTGCTGGAATGATATAAGCCACGATGCATTGTAATTATAGAATCAACTTAAGCTTGTATCTGTAAATGATTAAAAAAAGTGCATTCAGTTAAGCATTGCCAGTAATAGCCTGCTCAAATTTCACGAGATAAAATATGTTTAATCATCATATTATTTATATCTAATAATCTAATAAATGGATCTATGCAAGATCATGATTGAAAAGGGCAGCGTCAGATGCTGGAAAAGAATAAAAAATGAAAGGAAGACTTGGTTTGAGTCTTACGTTGTTCCAATGTTCACGACAATTAGGTAGCGCAGGCATGTTCAATATGGATGATGAAACTACAAAACGAAGTGAAGTGTTGCTATGGAGCCTGGATGAAGCTGCAATGCAATTGGGAGGCATATCAGCCCGTACAGTACGACGGATGATTGGTGATGGCGAATTACCTGGCGTATCTGTCCGCCGTTCCTTGAAGGTGCCGGTTGCTGCAGTCCATGAGTGGGTAGAAAAAAATATGTATCTCGCGCATAATAACTCCTGCGCGGGGCCACGTGTGCACAAGGAGAAAAGCACATGCCATACCGTCGCAAAGATAGCCCCGTTTGGTGGGCAAGTTACACCGACCACCGCGGGAAAAGAGTTAGACGCTCTACTGAAACCACAAACCAAAAGGAGGCGAAAGCGTTAGAAGCAAAATGGAAGCTGGATTCGTTTAGAACTCGTCAATGGGACGAAGAACCATCCAGAACCTTCGAGGAACTCATGTATGCGTATTTGAAGGCAACTGCAGAAGTGAAGCGTAGTGCGAACAAAGATATAACTAGCACACGACACCTTCGTAGTGTCTTCAAAGATTCCGTGATGAATGATTTGACTGGTTCAGATATCAGAGCCTATATCTCTAAGCGAAAAGAAGAAGTTAGTAATGCTAGCATTAACCGCGAGCTTGCTCTTTTCTCATCGGCCATCAACTATGCCAATCGTGAATGGGAATGGAATCTTCCGAATGTTGTAGCGGGAAAGAAGTTAAAAGAGCCACCAGGCAGGACTCGCTGGATTACTTATACGGAATCAGCTGTTCTGCTTGAAAAGGCCAGCGATTTGATAAGGTCGCCTCATTTACATGACTTTATTTCACTCGCTTTATATACGGGTTGTAGGAGTCAGGAAATGCTCGGGCTTACATGGTCTCGTGTAAATCTCCAGGCAGATATTTTTTATCTGGAGGCTGATCAGACCAAATCGGGTAAATGCAGGTCAATTCCTTTGAACAGAATTGCAAGATCTGCGATTCAGCGGCGTGCACGTTTTCGCGCTCTCCACTGCGAAGATAGCCCCTGGGTGTTTTGTAACAGAAAAGGTGAGAGGATTCAGTCAGTGAAAAAAAGTTTTGCTACCGCATGTAAAAATGCTGGGATTGAAGATTTTCGTATCCATGATATGCGTCATACCTGTGCGGCATGGCTTGTTTCAGCGGGTGCGGCACTGGCTGAAGTAAGAGACTTGCTTGGCCATGCATCTATCACGATGACTGAGCGCTATGCGCACCTATCACCGGAGAATGTTCGTAATGCTGTTGGCCGACTTGATAATTCCAGGTCACGATATGGTCACGCTGGGGAGGGGCAATAAAAAATCGGGCTCTTTCGAACCCGATTAAGTCACTGATTTATATCAGAATATTTGGCTCCCCGAGACGGGCTCGAACCGCCGACCCAGTGATTAACAGTCACTTGCTCTACCAACTGAGCTATCGGGGAATTGTGGAGCGCGAATATTACTGATACGGGCTTTAGTGGTCAAGTGATTGATGTGGATTTGCGGGCTTAATTATTTCTAGCCAAGTGCTTCTGCAATTCGTGCAAGTGCCTGATCCAGCATTTCCATGCTGGTGGCATAGGATATGCGCATATAGCCTTCCGCACCGAAGGCCGAGCCGGGTACCAGGGCAACCTTGGCCTCACCGAGCAGGTAATCTGCGAGCTCGATATCAGTATTGAACTTGTTGCTGCTTGCGATAACTTTGCGGAAATCGGCAAAGGCGTAAAATGTGCCATCTGACGCCAGGCAGTCCACCCCATTCATGGCATTTAGCCGTTCGACAACAAAGTCATGACGCTTTTTGAAGGCTTTTAACATCGGTGTGATACATTCCTGATCGCCATTCAGAGCAGCTTCTGCCGCCACCTGGGAAATAGAGCAGGGGTTGGAGGTGCTCTGTGACTGGGTTTTTTTCATCGCTGCTACCAGGTCTGCCGGACCACCGCAGTAGCCGATACGCCAACCCGTCATAGAGTAGGCTTTGGAGACACCGTTCATAACGAGTGTACGGTCATACAGTTCAGGACATGCATTGACTATGTTGACGAACGGGGCATCTGTCCACAGGATATGTTCGTACATATCATCCGTTGCTATAAGTATATCTGGAAAGTCCATAAGCACTTTACCCAGAGCGGCCAGTTCCTCGTGGCTATAGACTGCACCGGTGGGATTGGACGGGCTGTTGATAAATATTAGTTTAGTGCGATTCGTTATAGCCGCCTGCAATTGACTGGGGGTTATCCTGTAGCCCTGCTCAATGCCTGCTGGGACGATGACCGGAACACCTTCAGCCAGTAGTGTCATGTCCGGGTAGGAAACCCAGTAGGGTGCGGGGATAATGACTTCGTCGCCGGGGTTGATCAGTGCCTGCAGCAGGTTAAAGCTGGTTTGTTTGCCGCCGACGGAGACCAGGATCTGGTTCATCTCATAATGCAGCTTATTGTCGCGTTTGAACTTGTCTATGACGGCCTGTTTCAGGCTCGGCGTGCCGTCTACCGCTGTATATTTTGTGAAGCCATCACGAATCGCCTGTATTGCCGCTTCCTTAATGTGATCAGGCGTATCGAAGTCGGGTTCGCCGGCTCCCAGACCGATAATGTCCTGCCCCTGTTCCCTCAGTTCCCTGGCACGTGCGGTTATGGCAAGGGTCTGTGAAGGTTTGATGTTCTTTACGCGGTTTGAGAGGCTGATGCTCAAGATGTCTGCTCCTTTAATTCGGTCGCTGTTATAATGCTAACCCGAACGTTGTTCAGGCCAGAATTAATCGCATAATACGATAATTATCACTGATCATCCAGGGCATAAATAATAGAATATTTGTAATGGGTACTTTCAATCTACATGCTGATTTTGAGCCTGCGGGTGACCAGGTTTCGGCCATCAATGCACTGGTAGAGGGGCTTGAAAATGGCGAAGCCTGGCAGACTTTGCTGGGCGTGACCGGTTCTGGCAAGACGTTCACTATGGCGAAAATCATCGAGCGAACCGGCAGGCCTGCCATTGTGATGGCGCATAATAAGACACTTGCTGCGCAGCTGTATTCTGAGTTTCGTGATTTTTTTCCGGAGAACTCGGTGGAGTATTTCGTCTCCTACTACGATTACTACCAACCTGAAGCCTATGTTCCCTCTTCGGATACATTTATCGAGAAGGACGCAGCCATCAATGACCAGATAGAGCAGATGCGTCTGTCCGCTACCAAGGCCCTGCTGGAGCAGGACGATGTCATCATCGTTGCCACCGTTTCGGCCATCTATGGTCTGGGTGATCCTGCCGCCTATCACGATATGATTCTGCACCTGAAGCAGGGAGATGTGATGGATCAGCGTGCGATACTGAAACGGCTGGCTGAGATGCAGTACAACCGTAATGACCAGGTGCTGGAGCGAGGTAACTTCCGTGTCAGAGGTGATGTCATCGATATTTTCCCGGCTGAAGAAGAGCATACGGCGACGCGTATCGAGCTGTTTGGTGATGAGATCGAACGGCTTAGTGAGTTCGACCCGCTGACCGGTGAGACCCTGGTAGAAAAAGTGCGGACTACCGTTTATCCTAAATCCCACTACGTCACACCGCGAGAGCGCGTGCTGGATGCTGTAGAAATGATAAAGGACGAGCTTCGACAGAGGCTGGTTGAATTACGCTCACAGAATAAACTGCTGGAGGCACAAAGGCTGGAGCAACGTGCCCTGTTTGATATCGAAATGATGCAGGAGCTGGGCTATACCAACGGCATCGAAAACTATTCGCGCTATCTGTCGGGACGCGCGCCGGGTCAGCCGCCACCGACATTGATCGATTATTTACCGGCCAATGCTCTGATGTTTATCGATGAATCTCACGCCACTATCCCGCAGATAGGTGGTATGTACCGTGGTGACCGCTCACGCAAGCAGACCCTGGTTGAATATGGCTTCCGTTTACCGTCAGCGCTGGATAACCGACCTCTGCGTTTTGATGAGTTCGAGGCATTGATGCCACAGACGGTTTTCGTCTCGGCCACCCCGGCCCAGTATGAGGCTGATCATAGCCATGTCGTTGTAGAACAGATAGTGAGGCCTACAGGCTTGCTGGACCCGGTGGTAGAGATACGCCCGGTTGCCTCACAGGTTGATGATGTGCTGTCAGAGATCAACAGACTTGCCGCATTGGGTGAGCGCATTCTTGTTACCACACTGACCAAACGTATGGCAGAAGACCTGACGGATTATTTACTGGAGCATGGCGCACGGGTCCGTTATTTGCATTCTGATATTGATACAGTTGAGCGAGTGGAAATTATCCATGATTTACGGGCAGGTGAATTTGATTGTCTGGTTGGGATAAATCTGTTACGGGAAGGGCTAGACATACCGGAGGTCTCCATGGTTGCTATCCTCGATGCCGATAAAGAAGGCTTCCTGCGCTCGGCGCGTTCGCTGATTCAAACCATCGGACGTGCCGCCCGTCATATCAATGGCAAGGCAATTCTTTATGCCGATAAGGAAACGGATTCAATGAAAGCAGCCATCTCTGAGAGCGTACGTCGTCGGCAGAAGCAGCAACAATATAATATTGACAAGGGCATCTCGCCACAAAGCGTAAAGAAGAAGGTCAAGGATATGATCGAAGGTATAGGCAACAAACGAAGCCGTGGGCCCTATTCAAATAGATCATCGAAGGCGTATCGCGCTGCAGAGGAAATGGCCACCTATAAAAGACTCTCTCCTAAAGAACTGGCAAAGAAGATCAGCCAGATGGAGAAAGAAATGCTGGACTACGCACAAAATCTGGAATTTGAAAAGGCTGTCGTCCTGCGTGACAGTGTGGCAGTACTGAAGGCTGAATTGCTGGAACTACCCGCCTGACAGAAACGAGACTCGATGTTTTCCCGTTAAAAGAATAAAATCACGCTTCTTCTTTTTTCTCATTCTAATCAATTTTATTCACTCACCGGCCAACCGTATGCTTGAAGTTACTAATCTGGAATGTATACGCGGCGATCGTACTCTGTTCTCCGGTCTGGAATTTAGCCTGGAAAGCGGCGAGCTTCTGCATCTGCAGGGTCATAACGGAAGCGGTAAAACAAGCCTGTTGCGTATGCTTTGTGGTTTGATTGCACCAACCCAGGGCTCGGTCCACTGGAAAGGAAACAATATTCGCCGGCAAAGGGACGAATTTGCGGCGGATATGTTATTTCTTGGTCATTTAAACGGAATTAAAGCGGATCTGACCGCAGTTGAGAACCTGCGCATACTCTGTCAGCTCAATGGACTGGACATCAGTGATGAGAATTTATGGCAGGTATTAGAGAAGATGGGGCTTTATGGGCACGAAGATTTGCCTGTGCGTGTCCTGTCTCAGGGGCAAAAACGACGTGTGACACTGGCTCGGCTGCTGCTCAGTAAAGTACCACTATGGTTGCTGGATGAGCCCTTTACCTCTCTGGATAAAGCTGCTGTCGATTTCCTGCAAACGGTGATAGCCGAGCATCTTGAAGATGGCGGGATGGTCATGTTGACGACGCATCAGGAGGTTGCACTAACCACTGGTGAAGTCAGGCAATTGCGACTCGGCTGGAAAAGGGATGGCGATGTTTAAGGCATTTTATACCGTTGTCATGCGTGATTTGCTGCTGGCGATGCGCAATCGCTCAGATATTCTAACGACCCTGTTCTTCTTTGTTATCGCAATAAGTCTGTTCCCGCTGGGCATCGGGCCGGAACTGAATACCTTACGCGAAATTGCCCCCGGTGTGTTCTGGGTTGCTGCATTACTGGCTTCAATGCTGGCCCTGGAACGTTTGTTTGCCATCGACTTTGCTGATGGCACATTGGAGCAATTACTGTTGACACCGCAGCCGGCGACACTTCTGGTGCTGGCAAAAGTACTGGCTCATTGGCTGATAACTGGTGTGCCATTAGTATTACTGTCACCCCTGCTTGGGTTACAATACAACCTCTCATCGGAAGCGATACAGGCGTTGATGCTGACATTATTGCTCGGGACACCATCATTGAGCCTTATCGGGGCCATCGGTGCCGCATTGACACTTGGTTTGCGTGGTGGTGGAGTGCTGGTTTCCTTACTGGTACTACCGTTGTATATTCCTGTCCTCATTTTCGGCGCCGGTGCCGTGGAAGCCACTGTTTCAGGGTTAGGTGCGGCAGGATACATTTCTATGCTGGGTGCGATTTTTTTGTTGAGTCTCGTTATGGCACCACTGGCTACAGTTGCAGCACTTCGTGTATCAGCTGAGTAGTCAATATTTTAGTATAAAAGTTATATGAGTTTAAAAACATTCAACTGGTTTAAATACTCCTCACCGGTTACTTTTTACCCGCTGGCAGGAAAACTTGTGCCGTGGTTTTCAGTCATTTCTGTTATACTTATCCTCATTGGTTTGTATATGGGCTTTTTCGTTGCACCCGCGGATTACAAGCAGGGCGAGGGCTATCGGATTATTTTTGTCCATGTACCGGCATCCTGGATGTCGATGTTTATTTATCTGGTGATGGCCTTCTGGGCCATTTTGGGTGTAGTTTTTAATACGCGTGTTTCTGGCATGATGGTACAGGCACTGGCACCTACCGGTGCTATGTTTACGTTTCTTGCGCTGTGGACCGGTGCTTTCTGGGGCAAACCCATGTGGGGGGCCTGGTGGGTTTGGGATGCGCGACTGACCTCGGAACTGATCCTGTTTTTCCTTTATATTGGCTATATTGCATTGCATTCTTCGATTGATGATAACCGGCGGGCAGATCGTGCAAGTGCTATTCTGGTACTGGTTGGGGTCGTTAATATTCCCATAATCTATTATTCGGTAAAATGGTGGAATACCCTGCATCAGGGGGCCTCAATCAGCTTGAAATCCGGTTCTAGCATGGCATCTACTATGCTGATCGCAATGTTGATTATGACGCTGGGTTTCTGGGCTTATAGTATTGCCATAGCCCTGGCAAGAGTACGTTCGATTATTCTCGAACGTGAGCGGGACACCCGCTGGGTAAGTGAATTACCTGAGATAAATCAATGAAAGAATTCCTAAACATGGGTGGTTATGCCCTGTATGTATGGGGCTCATTTGGTATGACAGCCCTGCTGATGCTTGTTGAGCCTCTACTTGTTCACAGTAGACGCAAAACAACATTACGACGTGTGTCACGACTTGTTCGTAGTAAGTCGGCGCAGTCATTAAAAAATCCATCGGCAAATATATAAGGCGAACTCAAATGAAAGCCAGGAAAAAAAGATTTATAGTTATACTTGTAGGTTTAGGGGCATTAGGACTCGCTTCCTGGCTGGTTTTTAATGCCCTGGGAAATAATATGTCGTATTTCTATTCCCCCACTGAGGTGGTGCAGAAAAAAGCGCCCGAAGATCATCTGTTCAGACTGGGAGGTATGGTAGTAAAAGGCAGTATACAGCGTGGTCAGGAGCTTACAGTGCGCTTTGCCGTCACCGATACTGCGAATGTTGTCAATGTCGAGTACACAGGAATTCTGCCGGATCTGTTTGATGAAGAACAGGGTGTCATCGCGCAGGGGAAACTCAATAGCATGGGTGTTTTTATTGCCTCTGAGGTGCTTGCCAAGCATGACGAGAAATATATGCCGCCTGAAGTCGCGGATGCACTGGAAAAGGCCGGCAATATGAAGACTGACGTGCCAGCTGCGGAGTTGCAAAATGATTCCTGAAATTGGGCAGTTTGCACTTATCCTGGGGATGGTGTTTGCACTGGTACAGACGGTTGTTCCACTCGCCGGAGCGCATTTCGGTATTGCCAGTTGGGTGGCTGTGGCAAAACCGGCAGCACGGGTGCAGTTGTTGTTTGTCGCCATTTCTTTTATCGCCCTGAGCTGGAGTTTTCTGACCCATGACTTTTCGGTCAAATACGTTGCAGTGAATTCCAATACAGCATTGCCCACCTTCTATCTGCTTTCGGCCGTATGGGGTGCCCATGAGGGTTCATTAGTGCTCTGGGCGCTGGTGCTTTCCATTTGGACAACCAGTGTTACAGTGTTCAGCCGCAGTATTCCACCAGTGACGTTGGCCCGGGTGCTGGGGGTAATGGGCTTTATCAGTGTCGGCTTTATTCTTTTCATTCTGGTGACCTCCAATCCTTTCGAAAGGCTGGTACCGGCTGCCATGGAAGGTCGTGATCTGAATCCTCTACTACAGGATATTGGTCTGATTCTTCACCCACCTCTGTTGTACATGGGCTATGTCGGTTTTGTTGTCCCGTTTTCATTCGCTATAGCCGCCATGTTGGGGGGGCATCTTGATGCCGCATGGGCGCGCTGGTCACGTCCCTGGACCCATGTTGCCTGGGTTTTCCTTACCCTCGGTATCCTGCTGGGCTCATGGTGGGCATATTATGAACTGGGCTGGGGTGGCTGGTGGTTCTGGGATCCAGTAGAGAACTCCTCCTTTATACCGTGGCTGGTTGGTACGGCACTAATGCACTCACTTGCAGTGACGGAAAAACGCGGAACCTTCAAGGCATGGACGGTGTTGCTGGCAATCTTCACCTTTTCGCTTAGCCTGCTCGGTACCTTTCTGGTTCGATCTGGCGTCCTGACATCGGTGCATGCCTTTGCTTCTGATCCCGCACGCGGTACATTTATTCTCATCTTTCTCGCTGTGGTCGTTGGGGGTTCACTTCTAATTTACTCATGGCGAGCGTCGCAAATACGAAGCTATGTCCATTTTGATCTTTTATCGCGTGAGACAGGACTTCTGCTGAACAACGTTTTTTTTGTAGTGGCGGCAATCAGCATACTACTTGGTACCCTCTATCCATTAATAGTGGATGCCCTGGGTATAGGCAAGATTTCAGTTGGCCCACCCTATTTCAATAGTGTATTTCTTCCCCTGATGGTTCCTATGGTAATCTTGCTCGGTATTGGTCCGTTATTGCGCTGGAAGCGCGATTCATTCAGTCGTATATGGCCAAAGATCTGGCTGATCGCAGTTATTAGCCTGGTTGTTGGGCCACTGATTCCATTGCTGGCAATGGGTCCCTATGAAATCCGGGCAACCTTCGGCATGATGCTGGCGATATGGGTGCTGGGTGCTACTTTGAAATCACTTTTTGAACAGACCAGGGGACGTGGTTTTGCTACAGTTTCACGTTCATTCTGGGGCATGATACTAGGACATATTGGTGTTGCAGTATTCATTGTGGGTATTACTCTTACTTCAGTCTATAGCACTGAAAAAGATCTTCGGCTTGATCCGGGCGATAGTTACGAACTGGCCGGTTTCAAGTTTCAATTCGATGGCACAACGAAGATTATCGGGAAAAATTATAGCGGAACAAAGGCCAAGCTGACCGTAACAAAAAACGGCAAGTACATTGCAACTATGGAACCGGAAAAGCGTAATTATCGGGTTCAGAAGCAGCCATTGACCGAAGCGGCGATTGATGCTGGTCTATTTCGAGACCTGTTTGTTGCCCTTGGTGAACCATTGGGTAGCAAGGGTGCCTGGAGCGTACGTATCTACCACAAACCCTTTCTTCGCTGGATCTGGCTGGGTGCGCTGATCATGGCTCTGGGGGGGTTATTTGCTGCCAGCGACAGGCGTTACAGAAAACTGGCAGGTCGGGCAAAAAAACAGCGTGCAGTAACAATTGAGGCGGTATCGTGAAACGGTATCTTATTCCCTTTGCGATTTTTGTTGTCCTGGTTGTCTTTCTGGCTATTGGCCTGAAGCTGGATCCGACTTATATTCCCTCGCCGTTTATTGGTAAGCCAGCCCCCGAATTTAATTTGCCCGATTTGCACAATCCTGATCAACGCCTCAAGGCCTCAGACTTGAAGGGCCAGGTGTGGTTGCTGAATGTATGGGCTTCCTGGTGTACAGCCTGTCGCGCTGAGCATCCGGTGATCCAACGTCTGGCCGCAATGAATATTGCTCCAGTATATGGTTTGAACTACAAGGACAAACCAGAAGATGCCAAAAAATGGCTGCGGGAACTGGGCGATCCTTATAAAGCAAATCTGGTGGACAGGAATGGTGACGTAGGTATTGACTGGGGGGTTTACGGTGTACCGGAAACCTTCGTCATCGATAAAAAGGGGATAATTCGATACAAGTATATAGGGCCGATAAACAATAGGGTTGTCGATGATGAAATTGTGCCCCTGTTGCGGAAATTAAACGCGGAGGTGGGTTAGAAATGCGCATAAAGAGAGGGTTTGTTCCCATTGTTATGGTGTTGCTTGCAATTTCATTGCCATCACTAGCCGCTATTGATATCCACCAGTTTGATAGTCCGGAAAAGGAAGCCCTGTACAAGAAGTTGACCGGAGAATTGCGTTGTACTGTTTGTCAGAATCAGTCTATCGGTGAATCCAATGCTGATTTGGCCAAAGATCTACGGCGAAAAACTTACGAAATGGTTTCTGCAGGGAAAGATGAACAGTTTGTGCTGGACTTTATGACACAGCGCTTTGGTGATTTCATTCTACTTCGCCCACCTTTCCAGAATAATACCTTAGCGCTCTGGATCGGCCCACTTGTTATATTGATTGTTGCGGTGTTTTTTCTGATCAAGTTTATACGGCGATCTGTGAATGATATTCCCTTAACAGACACAGACAGGGCTCAGGCAGAACATTTACTGGAGCGAGACGAATAATGTCATTCTGGATTTTAACGATAAGCATGGTAGCTGCTGGTCTTTTGTTACTTACCCCGGCCATGCTTGGTAGAAAAACCGTAAAGCTGGGTGATGATCGTGAACAAAATATCACAATTGCCAGAGAGCGGGTGCAGGAATTGAAGGCCGAGCTGCAAGCCGGAACATTGTCTGAGGACACTTATCAACAGACACTGGAAGAGCTTGAGAAAAGCCTGCTCATTGATGTTGCAGATGTAGAAAGTATATCGGAAAAGACCTCTACTCGATCTACTGGAATGATGTTGATTGCAGTGGTTGTCATTGTGCCGATACTGAGTTTTGGTATGTATAACATGCTGGGTTCACCCCAGTATCTCAATGTTGTCGGGCCGGCAAAATACCCAGCAACTCCTCCCAGTGTTGCCACTACCAGGGCAGGAGAATTACCTTCAATGGAGGAAATGATCAGCAGTCTGAAAAAGAAAATAGCTGAGAATCCAAAAGATCCTGACGGCTGGTATTTGCTTGGACGTTTATATGTGGCTAAAGAGCAGTTTTCTGACTCGGTTAAGGCCTATGAAAAACTGGTTGAGGTCACTGACCGTCAGCCTGCTGCTCTGGTAGTACTGGCAGATTCAATTGCCATGACCCAGGGTGGCGACTTGTCAGGACGTCCTCTACAGTTAATAAAAGAAGCGCTCGAAAAGGAGCCATCAAATTCCACAGCTTTGTGGATAGCAGGGCAGGCGGCAGCCAATAAGAAACAATATATTGAGGCCATTGATTACTGGCAGCGTGCTGCCCAGGGTTTAAAAGAACACAAAGAGATGTTGGATGAGTTGAGCACAATGATTAGCGAAGCAGTTGTTTTAGCGAAAGAAGCTGGCATGGATGTCCCTGAGATAACTCTACCGGAACCTCTCTTACCTGCCTCAATTTCCATTGGTGTAACTATTGATCCTTCCTTGCAGGATAAGATTCAGGAAAATGATGTTCTGTTTATATTTGCCAGAGCAGTTTCCGGCCCACCGATACCGCTGGCTGCGATTAAGCGCAAGGCCAGTGAATTACCGCTGACTATAGTGCTGGATGATTCATCTTTACTGCGTCCGGATATCAGCCTGGTGGATTTTAAGGAATTGAAAATTGCTGCACGGATTTCGCATAGTGGACAGCCTGCCGCACAAAGCGGCGACCTGCAGAGTCAGCCTCAGCTGGTTAACCCCACATCAAACCCCAGGATTATTCTGAAGATTGATAAGCTAGTGCCCTGATATTTTTCAGCTATCTTACAGGGAGCCTCCAATTTATTCGTCATTGCGGGGAACGTAGTGACGAAGCAATCTCCAGGCGTTTGATTATATTACCTGAGGTTCCTACGCTTCGGTACTTATGACCGCAGGGAGGGCGCAGCCATCCTGCAGGAAATGCCCCCAGGGTCCAGGCCATGAATGAATCGGATCTTCCCCAGCCTTAGACTTGCCAATCATCGCTGCAAAAGTTAAAGTGAATAGGTAACAATAAATATTAACTTACTGTTATTGCTGTTATAATTCGATATTCACTTGATACTCTAGGCAATGAGCGACGACAATAAACTTTACCGGTTGGTCTTTACAGGCAATGTACTGCCGGGAAATTCCAAAAAAAAAGTTATCTCTCGTTTGCAGCAGATGCTGCACCTGGACAAGGAGAAGGCTTCACGTCTTGTTGCAGGAAAGCACAAACAGATCAATAAGAAGTTGACCCTGGACAGGGCAGAGAAACTCAGGTTACTCATTTTGAAGCAGGGAGCTGAATGTGTATTACTGCCTATTGAAGAATCATTTGTATCTACTCAGCAGTTACCCATGTTTATCCGCAATGGGGATAACAGTATTCAGCAGCATAACAATCCTCATGAAGGTCAAAGTGCAGGAAAGACAGCTGGCCTCCAGCCATTAGCAAGACAAGCTGACCCACAGGAATCAATTAGTCGAATTAGAAAACGTTCGATACCGCTTAGTAAAAGTACAAAATTAAAATATTTTTTTTATGCTGTTTTCCTTATGATTGTTGAAGCTATTGTGATCTGGAATGTTAAATCTGCGCCACAAGTATGTGATTGTTCTAAACTTCAGGAAAATATATCATCTGTCACTGATAAAGTTTCCACAGTGGTGCAGCAGAAGGATAGTGTGAAACAGCTATCACCTGCTGCGACTAAAACAATGGAGAAACTGAGAAATATATCTGTCAGGACAAGTCTATGGTTTGCTGACCAGAGTAGTGAAACCAGTCCTGCTGATGTCAGCTGGATATGGATACAGGGTGATATTGGAATAAGTGTGCGCGATATGAACGATAGTTGGGGAAATGCAATCAGGTATTTTGGCAAAGAGGACCGCTTTGAATTGCGCTCATCTGGACCGGATAAAATATTTTATACTGATGATGATATTTTCAGGGAATTGCTTATCTAGGGAGCCTATGATCAATTCATGAACTTGTATCTTACACCTGAAATACCCTACTTTTTCGTTGCAAGCCTTCGGAACCGCCAGCTATTACGTCGTATGACGTGCGCCTCAAACCTGAATATTTTAGATCGTAATCTATTCGTCCAGATACATCAGAGGTTCCTGGTGAACTCTAAACTCAGCCTGATACGTTTAGGCGAAATCTATAAGGGACTATTATGACCAGGCCCATACTCGATGATGATCAACAATATCGACTTGTTTTTCCCGGAAATATCCTGCCCGGCACAGACTTCGATGAAGTGGTTTTTGATCTGGCACGTCTTTTGAAAACATCACCTGACAGTGCAACAAAACTGGTTTCAGGAAAAAGAAGGCGTGTAAAACTAACTTTTACTTATGAGAAAGCAGGCCGTTTACGGGCACAGGTTCTTCAATTAGGGGTGGAATGTGAACTTGAGCCTGTTGATGGTAGCAGTAGCACTTCTAAATCTCGAAAAAGTAGGCGCAAGAAACCTTTTCCAGAGCCTGATAATTTTGCCATGCAGCCTGCAAGATCAGACCAGACACCCGATCTGGGAAAGTCATACAGCGAAACAATGGCTGAGTTTCAAAAGCATGCCAGTGCCCACAGGGTGCAAAAAATAAAGAAGACAGAGCTTGATGAACCTACTCTATCTTTCATTGCTGAGAAGGGCCAGGATAAGGTTCAGGATGAGAAAAGTGCTCCCCTCAAAATTATAAGGCGACGACAGGCTCTGTTTGTAGGTGAAAATATTGATGACTACCTGGCAAAATTCGAAAAATTCCAGCAGGGCGAGACCCCGCATTTTGTTTTAATATGGCATTGGCCAGCATTTTTTGTGCCTTTTTTCTGGGCCATCTACAGAAAGCTCTGGGGCTGGTCGATTGTTATGTTTATAAGCTCTATATTCTTACCATTGCTGTCAAATATACTCTGGGGAACTGTCGCTAATTACATTTACTACCGACATAGTATGCAGAAGATCAAAACAATCCGTAAGCGGTATAGCTCCGACAAGATTGATGAAAAACTGTCAGAATCCGGGGGTACCAGCAAGCTGGCTTTATCTGCGGCATTACTTTTAATTTTGTTACTAATGAACGGCGTTTACTGGATGGGTAAATTATCTCCAGTATTTTCAACACCAGGGAGCTTCTGATTACATTTCAAATTTCGTAGAGACATGAAATGTAATCAGAGGCTCCCAGGATGATAACCCAGATCAAATAGAAGAGGCAAAATCCCAACAATACAAATAGCGAGGACAATTCGCACAAAAAAGGATAGATTTATTGACTAATTTAATAAGAATGAGTATCATTAAGCTTAATATAGGTCGCTTCCCGGCTCTCGTTTCATGAAAATATATATTCTACTGCTTTGCACTTTGTTATTACCCGTAACCGCAAACGCTTCGACTGATATTCAGCAGTTGTTGCAACTGGTTGATTACATCGGCGTGGATTACTCTGGTGCTGTTAATGATGGTGAGATCACTCATGCAGGGGAATATGATGAAATGAAAGATTTTTCCAAAGCCATATTCGAGCAATCACAGTCATTAGCTGCATCGGCACGAAAAGCCGAAATTGTAGAATTATCGCGGCAGTTAATCATACAGGTAAATACAAAAGGTGAAGCTGCGGATATAAACAGGATATCTGCTGCCATCCGTACCATTCTGATTTCGGCTTATGATGTTGCGGTCATTCCGGCACGAGGGCCTGATCTGCAGAGAGCGGAGCAGTTATATGCTAATCTCTGCAGTAGTTGCCATGGAGCTTCTGGCATGGGAAATGGCCCTGCAGCGATCAACATGGACCCCCCGCCTGTCGTATTTACCGATTACAATCGTTATCGTGAACGAACAGTATACGGCCTCTTTAATACGATAACTCAGGGTGTCACCGGTACACAGATGAAGGCCTACCCGCAGCTAAGTGATATCGACCGCTGGGGTCTGGCTTTTTTAACCGGTTCTATGGCTCAGACTGACGAATTAGAAAAGCAGGGTGCAGCTGTGTATGCCAGGGATGGGATAAGTTATATTCCACTGGATCTGGCTAAGCTAACCACGACTACACCAGCACAAATTGAAGCAGATTACGGCACCAGGGGGCTGGCTTTAATGGCCTATCTGCGCAACCGACCGGATGTATTATTTAGTCGCGGTAATGCAGCCTCGATAGAATTTGCAAAAGAAAAAATGTCAGAGAGTCTCGATGCCTATCGGGAAAATAAAACAAAGTTGGCATACAAACTTGCTGTACAGGCCTATCTCGAGGGTTTTGAACTAACTGAAAATGGTCTCAACGCTATTGATCCCGAACTCCGTGTGTCAATAGAAGGGTCAATGACGGCGTATCGAAACCTGATTCGTGATGCTGTACCAGCAACTGAACTTGAGGCAGAAACACTACGTATCCAGATGTTACTGCAAACGGCAGAAGATAAGCTCAACAGGATCCATCTCAGTGGCGGTGCTGCATTCGCCAGCGCCATGGTTATTCTGTTGCGTGAAGGACTCGAGGCCCTGCTGGTTATTGCTGCACTTGCTGCATTCCTGATCAAAACTGGTCGCCGGGATGCATTAAGATGGTTGTATGGTGGTGTTTTTGTGGCACTGTCACTGGGCGCGGTTACGTGGTGGGCTTCGACTTATGTAATAGATATTTCCGGTATGCAGCGTGAAATGACAGAGGGTATTGCTGCTCTGCTAGCGGCGGCTGTACTTTTTTACGTTGGTTTCTGGTTGCACAGTAAGACCGGCGCTATACAGTGGAAGGAATTTATCGAACACAGTATTCAGAAGGCACTCAATAAGAGTACACTCTGGGGCCTGAGCGGGCTGGCATTTATTGCTGTTTATCGGGAGATACTGGAAACAGTACTATTTTACCAGGCATTGTGGATTCAGACTGAAAATTCCGGTCAGCACATGATTTTTACCGGCTTCCTTGTTGCCTCTGCCATCCTTGTTGTAGTCGCCTGGATCATCCTGCGTTATTCTACCCGTCTGCCGTTACGGCAATTTTTTGCTGTTACCAGCGTTTTCATGTTTCTGATGGCTATTGTATTCGCCGGTAAGGGAATAGCCGCCCTGCAGGAGGCCGGAAAACTGGCATTGGATCCTGTTAGATTTCCGACTATAGATTTATTAGGAATCTATCCTAATATTCAGGGGCTGCTGGTACAATTAGCGTTACTGACTATTGCAATACTTATGTGGCTTAGGTCAAATGAGAAGAATGTCCAAACAAGTTAGAACCTGCCGGTACCACCAGTCCTGTGTGAGTAAAGGGCATCTCGAATAACACTAAGGAGAAATATATGTACGCTTTTTCAACCACTACCAGTAAATCCTATGACGAGGCAGTAGCAGCCGTCACAGATGCTTTACAGGAACAGGGATTCGGGGTACTGACTGAAATTGACGTCAGTGCTGTTTTAAAAAAGAAACTGGATATAGACAAGCGTCCATACATTATTCTCGGTGCCTGTAACCCGGTACTGGCTAATCAGGCTATGGAAGCTGAACCCGATATTGGACTTTTGTTACCCTGTAACGTTGTCGTCAGAGAGGAAGAAGATGGCAGCATTACCGTTGCATTTATGGATCCATCAGCTGTGCTTGCACTGGTCGATAATCCAGCTGTTCCTCCACTTGCAGCCGAGGTGCGCAGCCGTTTGAAAAAAGTTTGTGATGCTATGGCATCCTGACTTAATTTCTAACATCCATCTGTAAACTGGAGTTTACATATGATCCAGAAAGCCTTTTTGCTACTTACCATTGCATATTTGTTTGCTCCCAGTCTGTCATTTGCTGCAGCAAGATGGTATTCAGGCGATCAGGTAACCAGGGGAGCAGGTTTATACGCAAATTACTGTGCTGGATGCCACAAGGCAAACGCAGAGGGAACCGAAAACTGGCGTAAAACAGTCAGCAATGGTAAATATCCACCACCGCCACTTAATGGCACAGCGCATACCTGGCACCATTCAATAAAAGTTTTGGCTAATACTATCCGGGATGGGGGTATTAAGATTGGTGGTGTCATGCCGGCATTTAAAGACAAACTTGATGCCAGGCAGACACTGGATGTCATCGCTTTTATCCAGTCTAAATGGGAAGATAAAGTTTATTCGGCGTGGCTGGAACGGAATCCACGTCCACAACAGGAGAAAGTGTCTGCTGAAAAAAATGTAAGCGACAAAAATACGGACATTGATCCCCGCATAACCAGGCTGCAAGAATTTTTACCTGGCAGAGCCATCAGTACGCCTGAAAAAACACCTGTAAACGGAATTTACCAGGTAAGGGTAGGAGGCAAGTATATCTATGTTACGGAAGATGGAGAGTATGCACTGATTGGTAATCTTCTGGATCTTAAGAATGGCATCAATCTTACACAGCGGGCACAGGCTAGAGATAATATTCCCCTGCTAAAATCATTTCCTGAAAAAGACTTAATTATTTTCGCGGCAGAAGGTAAAGAAAAGGCAGCAATCAGCGTTTTTTCTGATACCAGTTGTCCCTTTTGCAAGAAATTTCATAAGGAAGTCCCATCATTGCAGAAAGCCGGTGTGAGCGTGCGCTATATTCCCTTTCCTAGAGGCTTAGATAAAGGTCCGGGATATAAGGATATGCTTTCGGTCTGGTGCTCGGAAGATCGAAACAAGGCAATGAATATCGCATTGGGTGTTAGCAAGGGTAAGCTCGGAAACGGAAACTGTGGTGCTGACAAGGTTCTTCGTGCAGGTTTTGAGCTGGGTCAGAGGGTTGGTGTGCGTGGAACACCAACAATATATTTGCCCGATGGGTCTTCGATAAGCGGGTATGTAGCAGCACAAAAAATTATTGAAAGTCTTACTCAGAAAAAAATTATACAGTAATAGCCAGATGTCGATGCTGCCTTTTCTTTTTCTCTTTAAATAAGTAAGCACAAAGAAGGCTTTGTTAAATAACCTTAAACGCTGGTATCGGTCTACGGTGCTGCGCGATACACGTATTCCATTTCAGCTCTGGCAACAGAGTACCAGCAACCTTTCCTGGTTTAATCGACTCAGTACGAAGCAGCTTACTCGGTTGCGTAAGCTGACCGGACTTTTTCTGCATGAAAAACAGTTTACTGCGGCAGCAGGGATGGATCTGTCCGAGAAAATGATGGTGCAGATTGCTGCCCAGGCCTGTCTGCTGATTCTAAATAGAAAAATTAGCGATTTTGATGGTTGGCATGAGGTCATTGTGTACCCCGATGCCTTTATTGTTGAATATGAACACGTAGATGAAGCTGGTGTGATGCACAGTTCAGAACGAACCCTGGGTGGTGAAGCATGGGGGAGGGGGCCGGTTATCCTTTCATGGGCGGATGCAGATCCAGACAGGCGGGATGCGCACCACGTTGGGTCGAATGTTGTGCTGCATGAATTTGCTCATAAACTGGATATGCTCAATGGTGTTGCAAATGGAATGCCGGTGTTAAATAAAGATATGAAAAGGGAAGACTGGACCCGCATATTTAGCTGTGCATATGATCGTTTGCTCAGAGAGCTGGAGCGCGGTCACCATGTTTCTATTGATCCCTATGCAGCACAAAGTCCCGCAGAGTTTTTCGCCGTGGTGTCAGAGTACTTCTTTATGGCACCCAAATTTTTACAGAAGCACTACCCAGGTGTGTACAGGGAGATGTCTTTGTACTATCGTCAGGACCCGTTGAAACAGATTTAAAAAAACTCTAATTATAGTATGCTGAACTTATCATTACTTATTTCTTAAGGTGCCTCTACAGGGTGCCTTTTACTAAATAAGGTACCTCTAATAATTCATGAATAAGCCAGAAAAAATAGAGGTAACCAGGATTCTATTTTGTAATGCCAGTGATTACTTAGAAAGATGAAATATCCAGAGATTACAGCTCAACAGGTGATACTCCGCATAGCGGTCGTTATTGCAGTGGCAGAATTCTTCATAATGTTTGGGCTGGAAGCCTATCCATACCCTTTCTCTCATATGACAGAAGCTGTACTCGATGTAATATTACTTGTTTTAATATCTTCACCGGTGATTTATTTCTGGATAATAAACCCGTTTAAGCGAGAACGTGATGAGGCGATTAGCGAACTTGCCGATATGGCTTATAGTGACCCGCTCACAGGCCTGCCTAACCGGAGAGTTTTCCTGAAATCCATGGAAAAAACGCTTGCAGAATGCACCAGGCATCACATTCATGCCGCCCTGATTTTAATTGATCTTGATGAATTTAAAAATGTAAATGATACCTATGGGCATGATGCAGGTGATGCCGTGCTTATTGAAGTTGGACAACGTTTGCAAAAGGGTATGAGGAAAGAGGATGTTGTCAGTAGAGTGGGTGGGGATGAATTTATTATTCTGATAAAACAACTCAATGATGACAGTGACAAAGCAGCGAAGGAAGCCATGGCTTTTGCAGAAAAAATCAAGCTCTCGCTGGCAGCACCCATCAAATATACGCACAAAAGAATTCAACTCGATTCAAGCCTGGGTATAAATCTGCTAGGTTCTGAGACCTATAAAATTGAGGCGGAAATTCGTAAAGCAGATGTAGCAATGTATCATGCCAAACGGATGGGGAAAGGGCATGTGGTAATGTATGAGGCCTCGATGGTGGGCCGAGAAACAAATCGAAACCAGTAAATGTTATCCGTTATTTACTGCCCGCCGTGGTGAAGCCACAAGATCAGCCAGTTCAGTAGTGATTGTTTGCCTGTTTTTCTGCAAGTTCATTCCATTCTCACTACCATAGTGGATCAGCGCCAGTGACTTTAGAATCCGGTCGAGTTTTGTATCGGATCGGTATCTCTTTTTCCAGCGTACCAACCAGTTAGTCAAGCTTAGATTCACAGGCCAGCCCTCAGCTTCTCCGGCCAGCCTTAAGCCTGCTACGACATCCTGGGACGTGGTTGCCTGTCGAATATGCAAAATGGCCTGTTGATACCGTTTTTTGTATCGGATCCGGGTGAGCAAGTAGCGATAAAGACCCCATATCAGAGTTAGAATAAACATGGCTAGAAACAGAACGAGAAAAAAGCGGCTGATGATTCCAGCTGAAAAAGGTTTTTCTGCCTGGTGCACTAGCGTTACAAGCCTGCCTGTAGCGGGATCAAAATATTGAATCTTCAAGCTCGGGATATCTGCAAAACCATTTTGTAAAGGTTTGAAAGGAATCGTATGATTCACTCTACCGTGTACGCCCTTATTGTCAGGCTGCATACTACGAATGCTGGTGGCAGGAAAAAAATGAATGCCGTCACCGGATTGTATCTGCCTGAGTATCGGTGGTAGCCAATAGGGTGTCAGTGATTTACTTTCGATAGTAATATTCCAGTAGGCGAGATCATCTGTATAAAGCAGTCCTTCTGATACTAAGCCTTCTGATGTAATCGATGAATTGATGTCAACTTTTCCAACAGGAACAGTGGGTGGTAGGTATGAGGGCAGGGGGCGGATTTTAAGTTTGATCTTTGGCAGATAAAAGACTCGTCTGACGACGCCGTTCAGGTGGTATTCAATTGGCGGTAATTCTATTTCTGAAATGCCTGGCTGTAGCGGTAACAACGACCACCCGGCTGTGATTGTTGATCTGCCACTATTTTCATTTTCCGTCCACACGCGTTTTATGGGTAGTGCTGTAATCTCTATTCCGTCAACAGGCAGATCTCCCAGTTTGATAGTAGCGAACTCTTCCGCTGTACTTAGTGTCAGGGAGACAAGAATCTGTTCGCGCTGCCAGACCTTCGTTGATGAGAGATTACTGTCCAGCAGGATTTTTGTTCCCTTATTGCTTGCATCCATAATCGTAAGAATTGCTTCATTACTACTGATTTTGCCCAGGGTAAAGGCAGGTATAAGCAGCTTGCCTGTTTGGCGGGGATATATTTTCAGCCTTAGTATCTGCCGGGTGATTGCATCTGATCCTTTTTTACTATCTGGTTGTTCGTGTAATTCCTTATTTTGCTGAATTATTTCACTCTCAAGATCCCGGGAATCGATAGCAAACTGTGCAGACAGTGCATCGAGTGGCAGTAGTGACAGATCGGCCTTTAGACCTTCTGCAATGATCTTCAGATAGATCGGTCTGCCGTATTCCCCAGTAGTATGCTTCAGCTCAATTTTAAGCGATGGCTTTGCTGTTGCTAATACGGGATAAAGTAGCAGGATAAAGAACAGAATTTTGAGCTGACTCACCATGGCAGGATACCGGGAACAATTTCTGCTTCTTCCAGTGGTGCAGGAAAACCTTCTTCCATTTCAAACAGGCGCTTCCATAGTAATACCTGGAGATCTTCCAGCTCACGCATACGCAGTCGGGCAGCGGTGATGTCCTGATGCCATCGGGGTTGTTTATCAGCCGCGATAAGGCCAGGTGATGAACTTCCATTTTGTGCCAGACGCACATGTGCCAGACCTTTAGCCAGTAGCTTCGAAAGTTCCTGCGGTGGAATATCGGGGAGTGGGAGTTCGGTATTCTTCCTTTCTTCTTCATTATCGAATGTAATGGATCCCTGGTTATTGATGTCCAGTCCCTGTTCTGCACGGGCGCTGCGGGGACCTGTGCCCATACGACTGGCCAGGCCCTGTTGAATCTGATCCTCGATAAGTTGCTGCAATGATAAGCTGAGGCTGAGGTTGGCTATCGATGCTTTATGTGATGGTCGATACAGCAGGGAATCTCTATAAAGCGCTGCGGCCAGCCCATAGTCACCGGTCATAAAGGTAGCATTTGCCAAATTATAGATAGCACTGCCGCGTTGCTGATCGTTGTTAGCAAGAATGATAGCCTGATTAAATTGTGTGATCGCCTGTGAGTACTCAGCCAGTCGGTAAAAGCTATTGCCTTCACCAAACCGACCGAGGAAACCGGGTATCTGACGATAGAAATTTGCCGCCTGATCAAATCTTTCTGCGGCATAGCTCTGGTAAGCCATGTTAGCCTGTTCAGATGAATATTCTGAGGCAGATGCTTCATTTGTCTGTAACAAAGAGGCAAGTATCAACAGGCACATCGGTACCAGCATTTTAGGGTGGCTAACAGGCTGCAAACGGTAAGGCATCAGGCAAATAAACAGTAGTATGATGGCAGGGAAAAGGAACCATGGGTAGAGTTCCCGCCAGATCGTTTCATCGTTGCTGATTTCGTCACCGAGAGTGACAGATCCAGCGGCTATACCCTGCCGGTAAAGATATTGCCAGTCACTGTCGTCATTCTGGGCAATGATAAAGCGCCCCTTTCCTGCGCTAGCAAGATCGGCAAGTAAGGTCTCGTCCATGCGTGAAATAACCGGGCGGCCTTCATGTTGCAACCACCCGTTTTCATTATCGGGGATGGCATCACCTTCCGGGCTGCCGAGGCCGAGTATATACAGGGGTATCGATGCCTGATTAAGATTTTTAATTGCTGCCCGGATTTGCTGCAATGAATCACTGTTGCTGGAAAGATCACCGTCTGTTAGCCAGAGAACGGTAGATTTGGTATCAAATGATGCCACCTCTATTTCTTTCCTTGCCAGTGTGAGGGCATCGCTTGCCTGACTGCCATAGGTCGGTAGAGGAATCGAATCGATGAACTTTAAATAATATTTTACTGCATTGATGTCATGGGTAAATGGCAGTAGTAGATGTGCACGGGAGGTGTAAAGGATGATGCCAATACGGCTATTGGTCGCGCTTTGCAATAATTCGTTGATTTCAATTTGTGCCCGTCGTAGTCGATTCGGCTCAACATCACGCGTTCGCATGGAACGCGAAACATCGACCACGATCATGATATTCATGTCCGGGGTATCTGCCGAAGCAGGCTGTTCAAGCAATAGCCGTGGACCGGCCATTGAGATTGCCAGTAACAGCCAGCTGATAATGTATAAGGTATTGCGTGTGAATATCAAAGAATGTTGTTTTTTAACACCGTACCAGCTAGTCCATGCCTGTAATTCAGGGTCAGCGTATCTTGATCGCTTTCTTTTATTAGACAGCCTTCGCATTGCCAGCAGAATAAAGGGCTGTAATGCGAGTAGTAACCACAGGGGTTCCCGCCAGTACACACTCTCCATCCAGGCCATGTCAATCATCTGATGATACTCCGACTTAATCGATAAAACTGGTAAATGGAAAGGATCAGCAGACTGAAAATTAGCGGGATGGGATAAAGCGGTATGCTGAAGTAACGGGGAGGAAGTTCTTTCTTGTATTTTTCGCGTAGATCAATGTCCTGAATGGCATCTTCCAGTGTTTTCTCATCTCCGGCCTGGTAGCTCTTGGCCCCGGTAAGCTCGGCCATTTTTTTCAGTAATTTTATATCGGCTGGGTGGTAGATCAGGCCGGCAAGTTCGTCTTCGGCAGCATCATAACCGGCAGCACCTATGGCTATGGTGTACATCGGTAAACCCGATTCTTTGGCAAGTTTTGCTGCCGTAATCGGAGAAATGCTGTCGGTAGAGTCACCGGTATCGGTAAATAGTATCAGCAAGCGCCTTCTGTCAGAATCGTCACCGGCCTGTTTGACAGCCAGCGCAATGGCTTCACCGAGTGCATTAAAACGACCCGCCATGGTGGTTTTGAGTCGCGACAGCAGGCGTCGGGTCAGTGACTGATCGTCATTTAATGGGATGAAGGTGTATGCCGATTCACCAAACACAATTACGGAAATTCTGTCACCCTCTAGCCGTTGTACAAAACGGTCTAGAAAACTTTTAAGAAAGCTCATGCGGTCAATGCGTTTGCCATCAAGAATATAATCTCTCAACAACATGCTGACCGAGGCATCGACAATAAACGTGATATCCCGCTGATTGGGTTGATCAGGGATGCGACTGCCTGTTTTTACCGGTTGAGCTAAAGCGAGAACCAGGCTGGAAAGTACCAGGACTGTGACGATCATGTCCAGCGCATGGCTTTGAATTAAAGCACGCTGTTCTATTTGCAGGCGAGCAAGCAATGGCAGGCGAACGCGCAGGTCAGCACTGGGGCTGATAAAACTGACAGGCTGAGAGGATTCATCCTGCCTGTCAGCAGACTTTTTCCATAGTAGTGTAATCAAGGCAAGAGCGGGCAATAACCAGAGCCAGGCAGGTGAAAGAAAGGCCAACCCCATGCTGGTCATGGCCAGTGCTTCAGCCAGAAAAAGGCATCATCAAACATTTGTTTTGTATTCGTGATTTTACTGTTGCTACTGGCAAAACGGAGCAGGGAAAGATCATTGATGAATAGCTGCCAGCGTTCGTGATATAGCTCAAGCTCGGGGGGCAGGGTGGTCGAGGCAGTGATACCGTTAATAGCCAGGCCATCAGAGAGAATCTGGGCTAGCCGATAGGCTGTGTCGCGATTTATGGTTGCATCATCAGTATCCTGTTGTTCCACCCTGTTTAGTAAGCGCCGTAGATGTCGTTTGGCCTGTGCGCGACAACTATTGAAATGGCGAACGGCAAAGGTAGCCAGAGTAATCAGCAGAATGACCAGTACAAAAACAGAAATTACAGCAGGGACATTGGATCCAGGCGGTGGTGCAGGTGGTTCAATATCCAGCAGGCCGTGTACGCTTTGTAATGATTGTTCCATTGAGCTTAAGGGCACCCTTAAGTTTCAACAATCTGCTCAATACGGTCATCATCAGTCATGACAGTCTGACAGGGAATGGCAAGTGATCTGAAAAGCTGTTGTTTCGATTCCAGAAAGGCGGACGCCAGTTTATGGTATTGTGAGCTAGATTGTTTATTCGAGCTGTCTATTGCTATAAATGATTGCTGTCGCGATCTTACAAGTAAATTTCCACAGCTGGGTAAATCTACCTCAACAGGATCAATAATATGTATTGCCTGCATGTGGTGCGTCATCGACAGTTCCAGCAGGCCGGGGCGACAATTGTCATCAAGATCATAAAAATCGCTAATCAGTATCACATCGCTACCCTGTGCAAGCATCTGTGTCATTAGTTTAATAACATACGATAGACATTCCTCGTTTCTGTTGCCGGATAGATGGGAGGGCTGTGCTGGAACAGGTGGTGGACAGGGTTTGCTTGCCGCATGAATAAAATTAAATACACCCGCTTCATCGAAGGACTCAGTAATCCAGGACAGTTTTGATTTATCGTCTGATTCGAGCAATACCCCTGCCACCGGTGCATTTCGCAGACTGGCATCAAAGGCCATCACAGCCGCTGCCCGAACTGCCTGCGTAACTTTAAGCCGGCAGCGAGTACCAAACCGCATGTCCTGTCGTCTATCGACTACGATAAAGACCCCGGGTTTTCGCTCTTCACGAAAGACCTTCATATGCGGTTCACCCGTACGTGCGGTGATGCGCCAGTTCATGAAGCGCAGTTCATCACCTGGGAAATAGGGTCGGCTTTCATCGTAATCCATACCGTAGCCGCGATAGATAGAGCGGGCGTCACCCAGCGTACGGTGTTCTACTTCATGCCGGTAATCGATAGTACCGTTTTGCTGTTCTACCCGGGCCCTCAGTTTAAGGATTTCATTGCGGGACAATAGAGCTGTGTCAAACTGCTGACGGAGTTTGTTATAACGCGGCCACCAGCTACCGGGATTCAGTCTCTTTAATCCAGTATTCACAGAAATCATGTGATCAGGGAATAGGTATTTGCTCGAGTATATATTCAATGATGTCATCACGACTGACGTTTGCAGCACGTGCGGCATAACCGAGAATTAATCGATGGCGAATGACATCAGGGGCTATCTCAATGATATCTTCTGGTATGACATACTCACGTCCACGCAGATAGGCTGTCGCACTGGCTGCTCGTAGTAAAGCAATTGATGCGCGTGGTGATGCACCAGCAATCAGAAAATCCTCCCAGTCGCTATTCAAATTGCTGAGATTTCGGGTCGCACCGACCAGCGCAACAATATACTTTTCCAGCATTTCCTCAACATGAATCTCGGCAACTTCGTGGCGAGCGGTAAGTACTGTTTCAGGATGCAATGGTGAACTCATAGATTCCTTATCTTCACCATAATGCTGCTCGCGATCTTTTTTTAGAATGACTAACTCATCATCCGCTGAAGGGTAATCAAGTACGATGTGTAATAAAAAACGATCAAGCTGGGCTTCCGGGAGTGGATAGGTGCCGGTCTGTTCCAGTGGATTTTGCGTAGCCATAACGATAAAAAGGTCAGGCAGGTTCCGGGTCGTATCACCGACAGTTATCTGATGTTCCTGCATGGCTTCAAGCAGGGCGGACTGAACTTTCGGTGGAGCCCGGTTAATCTCATCTGCCAGCACGATTTCATGGAATAGCGGGCCTTTGACAAAGCGGAAGCTACTTTCCCTGGGGTCATAGATATCTGTGCCGGTTAGATCACCCGGCATCAGGTCAGGCGTGAACTGGATGCGTTGGAATGTGGCATGAACACCGCCTGCAAGGGTATTTACCGCGCGGGTTTTGGCCAGGCCGGGTGGGCCTTCAAGCAGGATGTGACCTCCGGTCAGCAGTCCAGTCATTAGCCTGTCCAGCAGGGTATCCTGGCCGATGATGACCTGTTGCATATGTTCGCGAAGCTTAATGAATTCGGGTTGTGTTTCCATATTGGCCTGGATGCTTGAAAATATTGTTCATTGTTCTACCGGCATGCCATCATGCTTCCATTCCGGAAAACCATCTTCCATTCTCCTGGCTGTTCTTCCATGTTTCCTGAGTTCAGCGACGGCATCAAAGGCAAGGATGCAATAAGGACCCCGGCAATAGGCCACTATCTCCTGTTCAGTTCCCAGTTCGTCAAGATGTTTCTGTAAGTCACTGAGAGGAATATTTTTCGCGCCGGGGACATGTCCGGCATTGAATTCTTCATGCGGTCTGACATCAATAATTGTGACCAGTCCATCATCTACACGTTCCAGCAGCTCTTTACGTGCGATGGGTTCGAGATTATCTTTAATAGTGAGGTAGCTATCAACTAAACGACCTACATCGGCCAGTTCGCGTTCGGCAACACGGCGCAGGCTGTTGAGAAGTTCAACTATATCGTCGCTGCTAAGTTTATAAAATACTTTAAGTCCCGCCTTACGGCAGCTAACCAGCCCGGACTGGCGTAACTGCTGCAGATGCTGGGAGGTGTTTGCCACCGATAAACCGGAAATTTTTGCCAGTTCATCGACACTGCGTTCTCCCTGCGCCAGGAATTCCAGCAGTTCAAGACGATTGCCGTTGGCCAGTGCCTTGCCGACGCGAGCAAACTGGCTGAAAAGATCGTGTTTAAAGTTCCCGCTTGACATAATTTTTGAAGTCGTTATCCTATTCAAGTAATTAATTGAATAAATGAATTAATATTAGTATTATAGTCATTATTGAACTAATTCCTCAACAAGTTTACGAACAGGTAAACAATTCAGGAGCTAAGTTATGAAGATGGAAGAATTTATTATGACCAATGAAAAGCAGATAAGAATGGGCTTTTTCTTTGGTGTGCTGGTCATAATGGCCTTATGGGAGATCGCCGCACCGCGACGCGGGCTTACAGTATCGAAAACCATGCGCTGGGTGAATAATCTGGGTCTGGTGTTTTTTAATTCATTTATTCTGCGCGTATTGTTTCCAGCAGCAGCCGTCGGTGTCGCTGTGACGGCTGGTCAGCAGGGCTGGGGACTGTTCAATGTCTATGAATTGCCACTTTATGTCACTGTTATTGCATCGGTCGTCATTATGGATTTCGTTATCTATGTCCAGCATGTCATGGTGCATGCCATTCCGGTTCTATGGCGTCTGCATCGGGTTCATCATGCTGACCCGGACTTCGATGTAACAACGGGGGCACGTTTTCATACGCTGGAAATTATTCTTTCGATGCTGATTAAATTTGCCACCATCCTGCTGCTAGGCCCACCAGTAGTTGCCGTTATTCTATTTGAGATCATTCTTAATGTTACCGCCATGTTCAATCACGGCAATGTTGGCCTGCCGCCAGCCCTCGATCGTGTTCTACGCTGGATTATTGTGACACCCGATATGCACCGGGTGCATCATTCGGTCGAGGATGACGAAGCCAATAGTAACTTCGGCTTCAGCCTGACGTGGTGGGACCGTTTATTCGGTACCTATCGCGGCCAGCCACGCAGCGGGCATGAAAGGATGACTATCGGCATCCATAAATATCATGATACAAAAGATGTTTCATGGATTAGTGGCATGTTACTGCTTCCATTCCGCGGCAAAATTTCTGAGTACACTATAAATCGTCGTCAATGGGCTGTCGCAGAAGAGGAGAAAGGCGGATGAAGACTAAATGGGTCCGTATTGGACTATTTCTTGTTCTGGCGGCAGGCATAGCGGTAGCTGTTGTCTACCGTGGTCAGTTTAATGCCGAGGCACTGGAAAGCTGGGTAAAGGAGGCTGGAGCTGCTGGACCTGTTATTTATATTCTGATCTATGCAGTGGGGACCGTATTTTTTTTACCCGGGTCAGTATTAACACTGACGGGTGGGGCCCTGTTTGGCCCGGTATTTGGAACCTTCGTCAATCTTACCGGTGCCACCCTGGGTGCCCTGGGTTCCTTTCTTATAGCTCGTTATCTGGCCCACGACTGGGTAGCAAACAAGACAGGAGGGCGTATCAAGGCATTGATGAACGGGGTAGAAAATGAGGGCTGGAGGTTTGTCGCCTTTGTCAGACTGGTACCCCTGTTTCCGTTTAATCTTTTAAATTATGCACTGGGTTTGACGCCGATTAAACTTCTTCATTATTTCATTGCGACCTATATCTTTATGCTGCCGGGAGCGATTGCCTACACCTATCTTGGTTATGTAGGCCGTGAAGCGATCGGGGGGGGTGAAGGTCTGATCCAGAAAGGGTTGCTGGCGCTAGGTCTACTGGCGCTCATTGCTTTTCTGCCTCGTCTGATTGGTAAGATGCGTCAGGGGCCGACAATCGATATTCCAGAACTTGAAAAACGCCTGGAATCAGGGGAAACACTGGTACTTGATGTGCGTACTGCTGAGGAATTTGTTGGTGAGCAGGGCCATATTGAAGGCGCACTGAATATTGCTCTCGAAGAATTGCCAAAGCGAATTGATGAATTAACTGATTATATTGAACGTCCAGTTGCCATTATTTGTCGAACTGACAAGCGTTCAGCTAAGGCAGCATTACTTCTGGCTGAACATGGCTTCCATGATGTACATGTCGTGCGCGGTGGAATAACCAAGTGGATTGCGACAAATCTGGTGGTGGTTCGCTGAACTGCCAGTTTTTCACACAACTGCCGACAAATCGGCAAAGGAGAGCAACATGGATATAGCAGATATTTTAATTCACGTTCATCCAGACTTACTGGCTGAACAACGGGAAAAGCTTGAAGAGGCGTTAAACTCTAATGAAGGCGTTGTATCGGTTCATTTCAGTTCGGAGCATGCTCATGAGCTTATTGTAGCCTATAATCCTGATGTGATTAATTCGGCAACAATCCTGGAACAGATTCGGCAATGGGATGCAGCAGCGACAATGGCAGGTCTGTAAGTCATGTGGGCACCTTGCGACGGCATCGGTGATGTTGTCAACGCCATACGATTGTATAATTAACCGATACCGGAACATCACGTTGTATTCCTGGAAGACGGCGCTACATGTGTTTGTTCCCTCGTTTCCTCTCACGGAATAACTTTGAGAGACTAAGTCCACAAAAGCTTTAGAGAGCAGGAGCACGCTGTATGAAAAAAAGGTCTGTCATCATCATCATTGTATTTGTCGTTGCCCTAACTGGTTTTTTTACGTGGCGTTTTATTCGTCCGATGGAAATATTTGTCGTTGATGATCGTTTTGCCTATCCTGTTGATACATCTGAGGTGCCGCCTGTACTGGGTGACCTGAGTGCAGAGACCTGCGGTTCGTGTCATACGGAGTTCTATAAGGAATGGCGTACAACAATACACAGCAAGGCCTTCACTGACCCTTATTTTCAGGCTGACTGGAAGTTTGAAGATAAACGAGATAGTTGCCGGCTGTGCCACACGCCACTCGATCGCCAGCAACCGCAGACAGTTCTGGGTTACCGGGATGCATCTAAATGGGATCCAGTGCTTAAGGATAATCCGAATTTTGATCCCAAACTTCAACACGAGGGGGTGACCTGCGCCGCCTGCCACTACCGCGAGGGGAAAATAGTGGGCGTACTCGACAATGTCAATGCACCGCATCCAGTAAAGAAGCTGGATAATCCTAATGAGGTTTGTGTCCGTTGCCATGTTGTTAATGGTAGTCGCTGGGATACCTTCTACCGTTTTCCCCCTTGTGGCACGGTGACTGAAATTCAATCGAACACTGGTGCGGTGAGCCGGTCTGGTGAAACAATGGTGAAAGATATCGCTTCATTGGGCTGTGTCGATTGCCACATGCCGGCGATTAAGCGGCCACTGGTAGAGGGCGGTGTAGTGCGTAATGCACGACAACATTTATGGCGAGGTGGACATGATCCGGAAATGGTTAAGAAGGCCTTTACGGCGAGCTTGTTTGAAGAAAAATTAAAGGAGAAAAATCAAAGAAAGTTCACCTTCAAAATCACCAATACAGGAGCTCGCCACTATCTACCTACGGGTACACCGGATCGATATCTATCGGTCAATATGAGGCTACTTGATTCGCAGGGAAAAGTCCTGAAGGAACAGAATCACAAACTTATACGGAAAATGATGTGGCGGCCGTTTATTATTGATCTGTCCGATACGCGTCTTGCTTATGGTAAGCCGCGTGAGTATTCCATGGAATATTCAACTGGCGAATTTAACAATGTCGCTGCTATAGAGGTGAAAGTACGCTATCACCTGGTCAATGAGAACAGGGTTAAGCGAATAAACTATCAAAGTCAGGAACCTATTGATTATGAAGTGTTCTCAAAGCGTATCGATCTTTCAGAAGCCGAATGAGTAAAAATAAATGAAAAAGTTTGACCTGGTGGTTATCGGTGGTGGGACAGGCGGGCTTATTGTCACCAGTGTTGCCGCACAATTAGGTCTAAAAGTGGTAATGATCGAACGACGTGACAAGCTCGGCGGAGATTGTTTACAGACAGGATGTGTGCCAAGTAAAACTCTTATTCATGCTGCAAAAGTCGCTTCATTAATGCGGCGGGCAGATGAATATGGACTTAAAGCCGTCGAGCCAGAGGTTGACCTTGGCCGAGTCAGCGACCACGTTCAGTCCGTCATTGATCAGATCCAGGTGCATGATGATCCTGAGCGTTTTCGAGACTATGGTGCGGAAGTGATATTTGGCCACGCCTGCTTCACCGATCCGAACACTGTTGAGGTCAATGGTCAAAGCATAGAGGGTAAGCGCTTTGTTATCGCTACCGGTTCCAGTCCTTTTATACCGCCGATTCCCGGACTCGATGAGGTACCGTACCTGACAAATGAAAATATTTTTTCTCTTCGAGACCTACCTACGAGACTAATCGTACTCGGTGGTGGTGCTATCGGGGTGGAGATGGCACAGGCATACGCCAGGCTGGGCAGTCAGGTGACGATAATTGAACGGCTGCCTCATCTGCTGCCGCAGGAAGATCCTGAGATTAGTGACATACTGGCTGAAAGCTTAAAAGAGGAAGGCATAGACATCCTTACCACCACATCCGCGGAGCGTGTCAGTAAGACAGATGGTATCTATCGTATACGATGCAGTCGTAAAAGTGAGAGCGAGATTGAAATTGAAAGTGATGCACTGCTGGTTGCAGTCGGCAGAAGACCCAATGTAGAAGGCATGGGGCTGGATGCGGCAGATGTAGCGTGCGATAATAAAGGCATCAAGGTCGACAGACGATTGCGCAGTACCAGCAAGCATATCTTTGCCTGTGGCGATGTAGCCGGGCCTTACCCGTTTACTCACATGGCGGAGTACCAGGCCGGTATCGTTATCAGCAATGCCATATTCCGCTTCCCGAAGAAAACCGATTACCGAGTCGTTCCCTGGGTAACCTACAGTGATCCGGAACTGGCCAGGGTAGGCATCACAGAACAGCAGGCAAAAGAACAGGGCATAGAAGTAGATGTCCTGAGATTCCCTTTCAGTGATATTGACCGGGCTTTGGCCGAGGTCGAGACGGTTGGTGAGATGAAGTTGATCTCCCGCAAGGGTAAAATACTTGGTGCAACAATACTTGGCCCACATGCAGGCGAGCTGATTCATGAAATTGTGCTGGCCATGCAGGCTGGACTGAAGATAGGCGACATTTCAGCTACTATTCATGCCTACCCGACATTGGCACAGATTAGTCGTAGAACAGTGAATACCTATTACGGTAAAAGGCTGTTCAGTGACCGCACCCGAAAGGTGGTAGGCTGGATAAATAGACTGTTGCCATGAATGATTTATTTAACCGCACAGGACGCAAAGGAATGCAGAGATAAAAAATGTGATTATAATTGGTACGTCTCTTGTATAAAATTATGGGTAAGCAGGTGGGCGAGACTCTTTCCACAAATTAACTGTCTTTCTCTGCGTTCCTTTGTGTCCTCTGTGGTTAATAACATATCTTTAAGGATTACAATATTACATGCTAGCAACTTTACCATTACTTGAAGAAACTGATTTTCCAGATATCAAGCGGGAGAAGCTGGAAATTTTACAAGTTAATCTTGGCTATCTTTGTAACCAGAGTTGTCTGCACTGCCATGTTGATGCCGGTCCGAATCGAAAGGAGCAGATGAATCGGCAAACGGTAGATGATCTGATCAAATTTCTGCAAAACACAAATATCCGGACACTGGATATTACCGGTGGTGCACCAGAGATAAATGAACACTTTCGTTATCTGGTGAAGGCTGCCAGAAGGCATGGGGTGCGTATTATTGATCGTTGTAACCTGACCATACTGAATGAACCTGGACAGGAAGATCTCGCAGAATTTTTAGCCTCACATCGGGTTGAAGTTGTTGCTTCCTTGCCCTGTTACCTTAAGGATAATGTCGATGCGCAACGTGGCAAGGGTGTTTATCGATCCAGTATCACCGGCCTGCACAAACTCAATGCACTTGGATATGGAAAACCAGGCACAGGTTTAACGCTGAATTTGATGTATAACCCACAGGGCCCGTCACTACCACCTCCACAAGACACACTGGAAGCAGATTATAAACGCGAATTACAACATCGAGAAGGCGTGGAATTTAATAGTCTTTTTGTTTTAGTCAATATGCCCATCAAACGTTTCGGTAGCATGTTGATATCAAAGGGTCAGTTCCATGAGTATATGCAACTGCTTAAAGATACCTACAAGGCATCAAATCTGAAGGGCATAATGTGTCGCACCCTAATCAGTGTGGACTGGCAGGGCTACGTTTATGATTGTGATTTTAATCAGATGCTGGAACTTCCGTTGCTCATTCAGGGTCGAACAAAGACACATATAAACCAGATCAGTATTGATGCCTTGATGGAGAACCCCATCGTCATTAGAAACCATTGTTATGGTTGTACGGCTGGTCAGGGTTGTAGTTGTAGTGGGGCATTGTAAAGGCAGGGGAAAGGGTAAAATTAAGAGATTGAGGACTAAAGACTTTATAAGGATTATGATTCGGGGAGTATATGATGAAGGGCAAAGATGAAAATTTCTATCATTATACCCGCGCGCAATGAAGCGGAGAATATAATCAGGCTGTTACAGTCATTGCAGGCGTTTCGTAAAAGTGGCCACGAGCTAATTTTAGTTGATGGTCATAGTGAAGATGATACTGCCAGTATTGCAGGACCGTTGGTTGATAAGCTGATAAAAACATCTGCCAGCCGGGCGTTGCAAATGAATGCCGGTGCTGGCGAGGCGACAGGGGATGTTTTGTGGTTCCTGCATGCTGATAGTGTCGTTCCGGAACAGGCGGATAAGTTGATCATTAATGCAGTGACGATGGAGACTTATACCTGGGGTCGATTTGATATACGTTTAAGCGGTCGACAGCGGCTCTTGCGTCTTGTGGAATCGAGTATGAATCTGCGGTCACGGTTGACCGGTATCGCTACGGGCGATCAGGGTGTTTTTGTTAGTCGTGGACTGTTCTACAAAGCCGGTGGTTTTCCACATCAGCGCCTGATGGAAGATATTGCCCTGAGCAAGCACCTGAAAAAATTCCAGGCCCCGATTTGCTTGCGTGAAAAGCTGGAGACTTCAAGCCGACGATGGGAACAGCGAGGTATCATCCGTACTATTCTATTGATGTGGCGACTTCGGATGGCTTATTATCTCGGCGTACCTGCGGACAAACTGGCATTGCACTATGATTGATCAGAGCAATGCTGAATAAGGATTTCAAATACCCGTCTGCAAAAATTCTTGTCTTTGCTAAGGTTCCTATAGAAGGAAAAGTGAAGACCCGACTGGCGAGCAGTATCGGTGATGAAGCGGCACTACGTTTCCATGAACAGATGCTTGAGCGTACGCTGGAGATGGTGTGCGAATACAAGCTTGCCAGTGTGGAATTACATGTTTCAGGAAGTCCTGATCACCCGCTGATTCAGTCATTGGCCAAACAACACGGTATCGTGGTCAGACCACAGCAGGGGAGCGACCTGGGCGAGAGGATGTATTATGCTCTTGAACAATCTCTCCTTGGCAGCCGTTACTGCATACTAATAGGAACGGATTGTCCAGCTATGAATGTTGACTATCTGGCCAACGCGCTCACTGCACTGGTGCGAGGGCAGGATGTAGTATTGGGGCCAGCAGAAGATGGCGGCTACGTACTTATTGGGGCGCGACGGCTAAGCAGGGACTGGTTTAGTGATATCGCCTGGGGTGGTCGTCATGTACTCGAACAGAGCCGGCAGAAAATAATGGCCAAAGGGGCACAACTTGAAGAATTACAAACCCTCTGGGATGTGGATCAGATAGCAGATTTTCAGCGTTGGCAGCTACAAACCGACACGTGCTAGCGTTAGACTTGTACAAATATATGAATCGTTATTTCGGAGAGTATTTTGAGCCAGCATAAAGCAGATGTACTGCGTCAGACAGTGAGAAAAGCTTACGCAGAAGTAGCAGAAGCAGATACTAGCGGCGATTGTTGCGGAGAAGTCAGTTCTTGCTGCGGTGTTTCAGATGATGAACAGATCAATGCCATCGTTTCATCCCGTCTGGGTTATACGCAGGATGACCGGGATGCTGCACCAGATGGTGCTGACATGGGGCTGGGATGTGGTAACCCGCGTGCAATCGCCAGTCTGAAAGCAGGTGAGACGGTTCTTGATCTGGGCAGTGGAGGTGGCTTTGATGTATTCCTGGCGGCACAGGAAGTGGGTGAAACCGGCCATGTTATCGGTGTTGATATGACCCCGACCATGATAAGTAAGGCAAGGACTAATGCAGAAAAGGCCAAATTTTCACAGGTGGAGTTTCGCCTCGGGGAGATCGAGCATCTACCGGTTGCCGACAACAGCATTGATGTCATTATTTCCAACTGTGTGATCAATCTGTCACCAGACAAGCCCCAGGTCTTCAGAGATATGTATCGGGTATTGAATAGCGGTGGCCGGCTAGCAATCTCAGATGTTGTGGCGACAACTGAATTACCCGAATCCATACGTAATGATCCTTACCTGCATTCTGCCTGCGTGGGGGGAGCTGTAACCATTGGATATCTTGAGAGAATCATGCAACAGGCTGGTTTTATTAACATAATTATCCAGCCTAAAGATGAATCGCGTGAATTTATCCGCGATTGGGTGCCTGGATCAAAAGTGGAAGATTACGTAGTGTCAGCGGCTATAGAAGGAATTAAGGGCTAACTCTATGCTTGTAGCTGCACGCTTCAGGTCAGGTCTCGCAGAGACATGGCATAATTAATCAGAGGCTCCTTAAGCTGTAATACCTGACAAGTATAAGATTTATAATACGTATACAAACAAAGGAGAAAAAGAGTAATGCTACATCATGTTATTGGAGTGTTTACCCATCCTAAGAAAGTGTGGGAGACAGTTCGCGATGAACAATGTAACCTCAAAGACTGTTACCTCAAACATGTTTTACTGCTTGCCGCGATCGCTCCAATAAGCCTCTTTATCGGTGCCTCACAGGTAGGCTGGACCATTGTTGGTAAGACATATCTGCTGACGGTATCCAGCACCCTGCCTATGGCTATTGGGTTCTACCTGTCTTCCCTGGTTGGCGTTTACATTATGGGTCGTGCGATTCACTGGATGGCTACCACTTTTGATGCTGAGGTAAGCCTGGAAAAATCCGTGTTGATTGCAACAACCATTGCAACGCCACTATTTCTTAGTGGTATCATCGCGATAATCCCTGTTGCATGGTTGATTATGCTGGTTGGAATCGTTGCGACAGGTTACACCGTTTACCTGATGTACACGGGTATTCCAATTGTTTTAAATATCGAACCGGAGCGTGGGTTTATTCTGGCAAGTGGTGTGTTAACGGTCGGTCTAGTGACTATGGTGGGTGTGCTCGTTACGACGGTTATATTATGGGGTATGGGGTTTGGGCCGCAACATGCATAGCCCTCTGCTTAGCCCTTTAAATCAATCCTGTCTATGATAGGGCAGCCGTCAGCAGAGCCTCTACAGAGATTTAATAATAATTGCAGTTCATTACGTAGTATTGTTAATTCTTCAAGGCGGCACTCAATGTCGCTCAGCTTGTTGGCAGTCAGTTCCCGAACCTCATTTTTTGCGTGTTGAGGGTCTTCACGCATTTTCAGCAGATTAGCAATCTCTGCCAGACTGAAATTCATTTTCTGAGCACGTTGTATGAAGCGCAGGCGTGAAAGATCACGGTCATCATATTGGCGAATACCGCTGTTTGTTCTGGCGACGGGGGGCAGGAGTTTGATTTTTTCGTAATAGCGCAGAGTGTCAGTACTAATACACAACTGCTCTCTAACATCACCAATGCGGTAGAATCGGTTGTTCATGAGATATGGCCTCCTGGCTGCTTATGATAAAACTATACTACCTGGAGCCGACTCCAGGTCAAGAAATTTTGTATGTTTTCGTTTTTTCAGGGTACATCCATACATACTGGTAAATGTTGGATTGTGATTCAGAACCTGAAATATGGGACAGGAATCGTGCGTTTACTCAATGAATTATTGAAAGAGCACCGCCCACGGCGCAATTTTTTACATAATGCTGTTAGTCACTAAAGCAATCGTGCCGAGGACGACGCTTCTACAAATGAATAGAGATATCCTTGTGGCTTGAGCAGGGGAACTAGAGCGGCTTTTTAACGGTCAACAGAATTATAATTACATGTGGAAACGAAGAGTATGACAGTAAAACAGGTGTTTGTTCTTATCTCAATTGTCAGCACGCTACTAATTCTCCTCATCAGCCAGTACTGGCCACCAATGTACTGGGTTTTTGCTGTTGTTTTGCCACTGATTATTCTTGGCATCTACGACATTGTTCAGAAAAAGCACACACTGCTCAGGCTATATCCGGTAGTTGGACATGGCCGTTTTATACTTGAATCTGTGCGCACCGAGATACAGCAATATTTCATTGAAACAGATATCAATGGCACACCCATCAGCAGAGAGTTTCGCTCGCTGGTCTATCAACGAGCCAAAGGCAACAATGATACCCGCCCATTCGGCACACCGTTTGATGTCTATCGCAGTGGTTATGAATGGGTCAATCATTCACTCAATCCTAAAGTGGTAACTAACCATCATCCGCGAGTTATTTTTGGTGGCCCACACTGCAAGCATCCTTACGCCGCATCGCCACTCAACATCTCAGCAATGAGCTTTGGTGCGTTGAGTAAAAATGCGATATCAGCCCTTAATAAAGCGGCAAAACAGGGTGCTTTTTCTCATAACACCGGTGAAGGTGGAATCAGCCCGTACCATCTGGTTGGAGGTGCTGATCTGGTCTGGCAGATAGGCACAGGTTACTTCGGTTGCCGTAATGAATATGGGTTGTTTGATGCTGATAAATTTACTGAAAGGGCTACCTATGACGTTGTAAAAATGGTCGAAATCAAGCTTTCCCAGGGAGCCAAACCCGGGCATGGTGGGATTCTTCCAGCAGCGAAACTGACACAGGAAATTGCAGATATAAGACATGTTCCCATGGGGCAGGATGTTATTTCACCTTCTGCCCATAGCGCATTCGATAGCCCTGTTGGCCTGATTGAATTTGTTGAGAAATTACGTGAATTATCTGGCATGAAGCCAGTCGGTTTCAAACTTTGTATAGGCAGTCCTGTAGAGTTTCTGTCTATTGTCAAGGCAATGCTGGAGACAGGCATTACACCTGATTTTATTACCGTTGATGGTGGAGAAGGAGGGACGGGCGCTGCACCAATAGAGTTGACAAATTCTGTCGGTATGCCTCTGCGTGATGGTTTAATTTTTGTGAATAATGCTCTGATAGGTGCAGGTTTGCGTGAACGTATCAAGATCATTGCTTCCGGTAAAGCGCTATCTGCTTTCCACATGTTACGTCTGATGGCGCTCGGTGCCGATACCATTAATTCAGCTCGTGCAATGATGTTTGCACTGGGGTGTGTTCAGTCGCGTAGTTGTAATACAGACCGTTGCCCCACCGGTGTAGCAACGCAAAATCCGGCACGCTTCAAGGCACTGGATATTGAGGATAAATCAAAGCGGGTAGCCAATTATCACGCCGCGATGATAGAAAATCTTGTCGAGCTCATTGCTGTAGCAGGTATTGAGTCACTCGATCAACTTGAACCCCGGCATATCAATCGCCGGGTGAGTGGTACTATTGTCAAAACCTATAGCGAGCTTTATCCATGTATTACCTGTAACTGTCTGCTGACCGAGTCAGATATTCCTTCAATTTGGCAGTCTGACTGGAAACAGGCTACTGCAGCAGCATGGTAGAGCGTCCTCGTTTTAGCCTTTTGATATGGCTGGCAATTCTTATGTCAGGCAGTTATTCCATTCCTCTTTATTCCGACACATTAATCAGTCAGGAGATTTCAAACTTTCGCATTAAGGGGTTGGAGGACTGGGGAGAAAAAAGCTTCAAGGGCAATACATCATATCAAGTCGTTGACCTGGATGGAGAGCAGGTGCTGCAGGCCCTTAGTCTGGCAAGTGCATCAGGGCTATATAAAAAACATCATATCAACCTGAAAACAACCCCTTACCTGAACTGGCGCTGGCGAATTGAAAACAGAATCGATAGCGGGGATGAAGCAACTAAATCCGGTGATGATTATGCTGCGCGTATCTACCTTATTATAGATGGCGGATTATTGTTCTGGAAGACAAGTGCACTTAGCTATGTCTGGGCGAATGCAGCGGTTAAGGGATCTACATGGGATAACGCCTATGCAGGCAAGTCGGTTAAGATGCTTGCATTAAGATCGGCAGGCGATGCCACAAAAAAATGGCTGACAGAAAAGCGAAATGTGTATGAAGACCTGAAGAAAGTCTTTGGCAGGGAGATAAGCACTATTGATGCAGTGGCAGTTATGACAGATACCGATGATAGTGGCAGTAAAGTAATATCGTATTATTCCGACATCTTTTTTTCAGTAGATTGATGCCAGTGCAGTGCTTGTTTGAATTTTCAGCGATCTTTGTGAGGAAAATTTAAGCCCCTAAAATCTGTTGTCTCTCGCAGAATTGGTATCCCTCCAATTTCTGCGAGAAAGTCTCATGGGGCAGAAATGAATTGCAATATAACTATCAGATATTTGCAAAATTTTGTAAAATCAGGTAGTCGAAATTAATACCTTAACTGGAGTAAAGAATGGAATTATCTATTGCCCTTGATAAAGAAGGATACCTGATCAATCCGGAAGAATGGAACGAAGACGTTGCGAATAAACTGGCCATGTCTGAGGGGATAACAATAAATAAAGAATATTGGCCAATACTGAGCTTTATGAGGGAGTATTATTTTACGCATGGTGTGGCACCGGACGTCAGGCATACCGTTGAACACCTTGTGAGAAAACACGGTTATGACAAAAAGGTAGCGAAGAAGTATCTTTTCAAATTATTCCCATATGGCTATGTCAAACAGGCATGCAAGCTCGCAGGGATGAGGCGGCCACGCGCATGGAGCACGGGATAAACTCAG
>ENA-ORDP01000158-ORDP01000158.1-marine-sediment-metagenome-genome-assembly--contig:-NODE-158-length-45461-cov-12.578514_pt1 | contig 45461 bp, 51 predicted proteins | sample MGYA00248627_ERZ508539 | MGnify/ENA primary metagenome ERZ508539 (study PRJEB26208, sample SAMN05571518) | marine sediment metagenome | biome: deep sea; feature: Hydrothermal vent; material...
AACTTTTAGAATCTTTAGCCCACGAATTCCGTGAACATGCCACAGGCCGTAAAGGCGGTTCACAGGTTTTCATTACGACACATCAGCCCTATTTTGTGGATTCGCTTGATCCCGATGAAGTTTGGATTCTTGAAAAAGACACTGACGGTTTCTCAGTTATTAGAAGGGCGAGCGATGATTCAACCGTGATAAATATGGTGAAAGAAGGGTTGCCTCTAGGTGGTCTTTGGTACAGCGATTATCTAGATGTGGGGCAATTCGATGCATTTTGAGATACTCGTTGAAGACCAGTCAGGAAAGAAGGCACTTAACATGCTTGTTCCCAAAATTATCGATGATGAGCACACATTTCGTATCCATTCATACAAAGGGATTGGCCGAATCCCCAAGAATCTTGGAGATGAAGTTGATGTAAACAAACGTATTTTGCTTGATCGGCTTCCCAAATTACTAAGGGGGTATGGAAACACGTTTGTTGGCTACCCTGACGATTATCCCGCAGCTGTAATTTTGGTTTGTGATCTGGATGATAAATGTCTGAAAGAATTCCGCCAAGAATTATTTTCGATTTTGGGTGGATGCAACCCAAAACCTGAAACACGATTTTGTGTCGCAATTGAAGAAGGTGAGGCCTGGTTTCTTGGTGATATTCCTGCAATTAAGGCAGCGTATCCGCATGCTAAGGATTCCGTGCTAAATGGCTATGTCAATGATTCAGTTTGTGGTACTTGGGAGTATCTTGCTGACGCAATTTTCTCTGGTGGTTCACTAGCACTGTCCGCTAAAGGCTGGCAAGCGACTGGATCGGAAAAATCTGTATGGTCTGAGAAAATAACACCGCATATGGATGTGGAAAATAATGCATCCACTAGCTTTTGCTACTTTCGTGAGAAGTTACGCGAACTTGCTGACTCAATGACTATGGACTGAAAATCCATAGGTTGCTCCTCGGACTGAAAGTCCTCCTACTCAAGAATGATATTCCCTGTATCACCATTCGACGAGTCTCGATGATGTTCCAAATATTCTTGTACCATCTCATCTGTTATGTTTCCTGTCGACCAAGCACCATACCCTATCGCCCAAAAATGCCTGCCCCAATATCGTTTCTTTAGTTGAGAAAATTCGTCCTGAATTAAAAGGATCGGAGTGATTTATTTTTACAAATCAACAAATCAACAAATCAAGGGGTCAGACTGTTTGAAATAGAATAAAGCCATGATTAAACATGTAATTTTTGATGTAAAGGAGTGTTTCAAGTAGTCTGAGGTTCCCCCATTTACTTGAAAATGCTTTCTTTGATTATCGAGAAGACTAAAAATATCACAAGAATAGTCGGCCCGGCAGCACTTAATATATCAATAGTTCCCACATTACCACCTAGCCTAACAAGCATAACCGTGTTTATTGTTGATAAGCCCAGTAACAGAACTGCTATTACAACATAAAATGTATGTATTGATTTATTTGGAGCTTTTACTATTGACGAAGTAAGAAATAAAAGACCAGCGGCCAGGACAAGTAAAATATGACCAATAACAAAATAAGCTGCTGCTACCATTTTCTACAATTTTCTTAAATCTCATTCATAAAGAAAAGGGGCCTGCCATCGTATTTGGTAGGTGACCCAGGTCAAGTTGAGCAGTATTATACCAGCTTGACGAATATTTGGGGTCAAGCAAATCAGGCAATAGATGACTGATTGTGGCTACGTGTGTTTAAATGGTGCAGATGGAATGCGTAATAAGGAGCGGACATGAGCAAAGCCAAGAAACCCAAAGATAACAAAGCACTCTCACCAGACAACGGCCTGTTAGTGCAGGAACTCGCCCTGTTCATGGACATTTCCAGCGGGGAATTAAAGCTGGCAATGAACGATGCAGGCGGAACAATGCGCCAACTAATCCAGACTTTTATGACGATGGTCACCGATGTTCAGGAGATAAAAATACTCGCCGAAGCGTTGAACAAAAAGTCTGCGGCAAACACCGGAGTGAATGAAATCATCGGTGCCTGTGACAAATACCTGGACAAGGTACAAGCAGGGACCGTGGGGTTTCAGTTCTACGACAAGCTGACCCAGCGACTGCGGCACGCTTCAAAAAGCATGCAGCGGGTCAAGGATCTGCTGCATGCCCCGGATCAACTCAACGATGAATCCGCATGGCAGGTGCTTAAAGACGATATTCACCAACGCTACAACACGGAAGAAGATCGAAAACTGTATCAGGCCATCATTGAGGGCCTGTCCATCGATGATGCTCTCAGCAAGGCTTCAAAACAGGGCAAGAAAAAGAAGAAAGATATCGAACTATTTTGATGCTATAAACTGCAAGAATCAATTAAGAGAACAAATTTATTTTCCAAACAAACGAAGAACGTTTAGCACTCTTCTAGGAACACCCCAAGAAAACCGGGTCCAATAAAAATCAATTAATCCGTGTGAACACGAGTTCGTGCCATTTGGCCGACGCGCCATAACTAGTGCTACAGGCGTACATCTCCTGGCCTATAAACCGCAAGGTATCGCCGGTCTTGATCTGATGTGTGCCAGCATCAAGCATAACCACTTTATCCGGGCAGTTTTGCTGCCAATTGGAACAGTTGCAATTTAATGATGATTGCGACAAGGGGTAAACCCCTGCGTACACAATCTGACGATTGATGCCCACCGCGAAGGAAGATGTGCCGTCGTACTCGCTTTGCGCCAACACTTCAACCCGGTAGGTACCGGAGGGGCCGGGGAACACCGCTTCACAGGTGCCATTGCCAGTGCCACTGGCCAGTCCCATGGCGCCATCACTGTCGGTCCAGCCGTCAGTGCATTTGAAATCTGAGAAGGCATTTAGCCGCACGGCACTACTGGGGCTATTTACGATGAAATCACCGCCACCCCCGCTGGAGGTATCCGGCCCCCTGCCGCAGGCGGTGAGTACCGAGGCCAGCGCGAGAGCCGCCACCTGGCGGCTGGATTGTTTGTAATTTATCATCAAGGCTCCTAGATACATCAATTTAGTTTATAACTGATGCCTCAAATCTAGCTTACTCCATGCCATTCGTCAAATCTTATTGTCTTTTAAAATCAATTAGATAAAAAGAATAGTTAAAGTTATGCTAAAAGTAATGCCCGTCTGTCTACAGGGCCCGATTTTGCAGTAATAACCGGGCCTCTTCCTAGACCCAAAATCGGTAATTGTGGGCTATGTTCAGTCCCTTATTCCCGGGGCTTTGAGTTGGGAATTACCCAAGAAATTGGCGGCCTAACTGGTTGCTGCGGCATTTGCGAAGTTAAGTAGGGGCCCGCCGATCTTCTGAATCAACGACCTTTTTGACACCAGGGGTGGCCACTTTCTGGCGGCCTGATCACTTTTGGGAATTAAATCCCTAAACAAATCTGGCAGACCGGCCGATAGGCTTTATAAGGCCCGGACAGGTAAGACAGCACACCGAACCGGGACGGGTGGGTCCCAAGATTGCAGTGGCATGTATATGGTCGGGGTCCCCATTATTCCTCAACCGCCACCCATGGAGGGAAAATAACATGCATCTACTGATGATGGGCGTCTTGGTCTTTAATCTGCTGGTGATCTCCTGGTTCGGCGCCGGGGTTGTATTGATGCTGACATCCGGTGCCGCCAGCGCCCTCGCTGACCGGGAAGTTGCCGGTGAGGCTAAATATATGGAGGGCGCCACCGAAGTCAAAGAGTTGGTGCTTTGGCCCGTCTACCTGAAGCGGTACTACAAAGAGTTGGCCACACGTTCGAGTCAGGCCCCCGACGAGGTGCCAAGCCCAAATGGCTGATCTCCGAAACCCAGCAGACAGCCCACAAGACCCTCCATATGGAAAAATTACACTGGCAATTTCATCTTGATGATAATGGTGTTGCCATCAACCAAAATGTGGTCGCTTTTGATGAGATCTCTCATGGACCGGCTTACCATCTCACGAGATGCGCCGATCATATCGGCAATTTCCTGTTGCGTGAGTCCTTTTACAATCCACCTACCGTCTTGATTTGTTGATTGATCGATTAGTAGCCGTGCGAGTCTGCCACTCACATCAAGAAACGACAGGTTTTTCATCTCATCTGTAAGCAGTCGGATTCGATGGCTGAGCATGCTAATTAAATGATATGAAATTTCCGGGCTTTCGGTCAAACAAACCTTAAAGTCCGGACGTGATATCAACGATAATTTTGTTTCCTCTACTGTCTTAACTGATGCGGAGCGAGGCACTTCACTAAAGAGTGACATTTCTCCAAAATATTCCCCCTGCCCTTGAGTGCGTAACACCAACTCCCGACCTTCTTCATTGCCGACAAATATTCTTACCTTTCCGGAATGGATAAAGTAAAGACCACCGGCGTGGTCACCCTCACGAAAAATAATCGTTGCACGTGGATAAGTATGGATAGTCATGTGTTTCAACAGTTTCTCTAATACCTTTTCTGGCAAATCAGAGAAAAGTGCAATGCTGCGAAGATCGATATTTTTAGCGATGTGAGCCATTTTCTTAAGAGCTATATATAGGTGGTGGTCCGAATTTGACTTGCCCCACAATAGAATATCCTCTATCCCCGGTTTTGCAACGAACCGACAATATATCGTTGCCCGGCACTTTAATAAAGCATACTATTTTTATGGATATAGGGCAAAACACAATTAACACCTAATGTCTTCTATATCCAGTGCATACTCCACAGCCATCACACCGAGTTTAGTTTAAATTTACAAGGTGTAAATTTAATGCTGCCAAGCCCCTAAAAACTATGGCCGATACCCGTTTTATTATTATTCTTAGCGATATCCATATTGGTACCAATCAGCCGACTAACTGGTACCAGGCAAATATCCACGGTCCGTATATTCAAGCGGTGTTGAATTACCTGATGGCCCATGCGGACCAGATTAAAGAGCTCATCTTGCTGGGCGATTTCGTCGACCTATGGACCTATCTTCCCTCCGAAATACCGGCCACGTTCACGGAAATTATTCAAAACCCCCAGAACAAAGATTTATTTAAGCTCATCCGCGTCCTGGTCGACAAGATTAAGAAGGTCAGCTTCGTAAACGGAAATCACGACATGGCCGTGACCGCTGCTGATCTAAAAATACTGTCTGGCCCGATCACCAAAAAATCGATACATCTACAACCCAATATCTACAAGCCCTTGGATAACGGAACATTGATTTGTACCCACGGACATAATTTTTCCATGATGTGCGCGCCATACAAAAACTCGAACAATGTCATTGCTCCGCTTCCCGTTGGTTATTACATGACACGCGCTGGCGCCTATTATGCGGAGCAGCAACTTAAAAAAAACGGGAAGAAGAACGTGGCGGAACTACCGGGCACGGGCGAACCGACCGGCGTTAATCTCACCACCGAAGATTTTGCCAAGATCGTTGCGGGCGCGGCAGTACGTTCGGTCGGGTATGCCATCATGTCAGCCGCCCAAAAGGTCACCGGGCTTGACTGGGAGACAAAGATTATGATGCCCGGTGGACATGCACCGCGATCGCTGGACGATGCTGATGAGGACTTTCATAAACTCTTTGCCAGTTTTGAAAAGAGATTGGGTCCCGATGGTAAGCCTCTGGGTGTAGAAGGCGCATGGGATGCCTTGTTGCACCCCGATATTGAAAACAACCTGAGCGCCTATGCCGGACAGTTGGCGGACGCCAACCATGCAAAGATTGTTGTTATGGGGCACACTCATGTACCCAAGGAAAATGAAAAACTTCGTGTTTTGAATGTAAAAAATACGGCCCAGCCCCTACCGTTTATTTACGCCAATTCCGGATTCAATTGCCCGGCACTACCGGATATTCATGGCGAGGGGAAGATACCCACTTTCGTATCCATCGGAATTAATGTAAAAACCAACTCGCCGGAAAGCATTGAGCATCGCGGTGTCCGAAAGGGCGCTGATGGAAAACATCATGTAGACAATTATTCTCTGTTGGGGCCACTGGTCTTGTGGGAACAAAATAAATTTATCAAGGCGGAGACGGTAAAACTATTAGGCGCCTGAACTATCAGAGAGGAATCGGTGATTTGCAGGCGCCCATACTGTAAACTTATAATTATCATGCATGAAGCATGAACCAAGAAAATCAAACAACCCAATGGAGGGCGTTATGGATTCAAGTTTCTTTAATTCGCTGTTCGACATGTCTTTCTCCAAGTTCATCACACCTAAAATCATAAAATATATCTACATCATCAGCGTCGTTATTATAGGTCTATTGTGCCTGTTTATAGCATTCAGCGGCTTTTCTAAGGGGGTTGGCTCAGGATTCGGGGCTCTGATTTTGGCGTCCATTACGTTCATAGTCTGGATCACCCTTACCCGGCTATGGTTGGAATTCGTAATGGCTGTATTTCAAATAGCCGAGAATACAGCAGCCCTAAAAAAATAATATGCGTTAACTGGGCGGCCACATGCGGCCGCCGCTCTTTTTACCTCGATACTCTCTTAGACAATTATCTTAGCGCTGGACTTTTGGGGAAAGGGCTTTTATTCTCCCATGGCCACGATAACTATATTAAAATACGGAGGAGGAAACATGCGAAAAATCATAAAACATCAGGGAATGGGTATTTTGGCAGGATTGCTGATGATCCCCATCGCCGCCTGGGCGGGACAAATCAGAATCGAAAACGAAACTGGCTCAACTATCCGCGTTTCCTGTGGGGACCACGGCAGTGCCGGGCATACCGGGAACATTCATCACGGTCATCACCGTACGCTCCACGTCAGCCATCATGGCGAGATAGAATGCCACGCCTTAAGCCATGGAGACACGGTGGCTTCGAGAAGTTTCCACTTTGACCCTCACAACACCCACTTCAAATGGCATGTGGTCGTGCACCATGGGTCAGAATCCGTCGAAGAAGAGGTGGCAGGAGAGGTGGCAGGAGAGGTGGTCGAGGGAGTGCTCAAAGGAATATTCGGGTCGCATTGACGTACCATACTCGGGGATTTGTCAATCAAACAACAACGGGGCGGCCATACATTGCTGGCACGGTAACTGACTGTGGGCTTTTGGGGAAAGGACTTTTATTCTTCTATAACCCCGATAGCTAAATAAGTCACAAAGGAGGAAACATGCGAAAAACCATGAAACAACAGGGAATGGGTATTTTGGCAGGATTGCTGATTATTCCCATCACCGCCTGGGCGGGAGAAATCAGAATCGAAAACGAAACGGGTTCAACTATCCGTATTTCCTGTGGGGATCACGGTAGTGCCGGGCATACCGGGAACATACATCACGGTCATCACCGCACGCTCCACGTCAGCCATCATGGTGGTGTAGGATGCCGTGCTTTAAATCATGATGGACATACGGTGGCTTCAAGAAGTTTCCATTTTGATCATTACAACACCCACTACAGGTGGCATGTGGTTGTACACCACGGCGGAGCAGGAGACGCGACGTGGAGTGATGCGGGGCCCGCTGGAGTTGGTGGACCACCCTCTGGGGCGGGACCTGCCGGAGCAAAATCTGTCGAAGTAAAACCTGCCGAAGTAAAACCCGAAGAAGGTTTCATGGGGTGGCTCAAGGGATTGTTCGAGTAAAAATATAAAGCTAAAAAGCTTAAACCTGTCAAAGGGGCCAAACTAAAGTTTGGCCCCTTTGCGTTAATGGACCCTTAGAAAGGGGCTATAATGTTCCTGGAGGGGGTTCGATGGCAAAGTGGAAGTATTCGCATTATTCTGGACAATCCCCTCCCCCAATGCAAAGTAACGCACAACAACAAATCATTGTCCTGAACGAAAAAACAGGTTCGCTATTTTCACCCGTAGCGGCTGAAGGTCTTGTATAAGAATTAGCAATCATCATACATAATAATGGAACTCCATCTCATCCACGTGTTAGTCCTCATTGCCGCTCTGGGCATTACTGCCCAGTGGCTGGCGTGGCGCCTAAACCTGCCTGCTATCGTGTTGTTACTCATTGCAGGCCTAGTGGCCGGACCTGGGCTAGGTTGGATTGAGCCCAGCACCGATCTTGGCGACCTGCTCCCTGCGGTAATACAACTGGGCGTGGCCATCATCCTCTTCGACGGCGGTTTGAATCTCAAGCTCCACGAACTCAAACAGGCCGCCAGCGGTGTTAGACGTTTAGTCTTTTTGGGCGCACCCCTGGCATGGGTATTAGGCAGCAGTTTGGCCCACTATGTGGGCGAACTGTCCTGGCCGGTGTCGTTATTGTTCGGCGCCATTACTGTGGTCACCGGACCCACGGTCATCATGCCCTTGCTACGTCAGGCACGGTTAAAGCAACGTCCAGCATCTTTTTTAAAGTGGGAAGGGATCATCAATGATCCCATCGGCGCTCTGCTGGCAGTCATCATCTATGAGTACCTGGTCTACGCCGGTCAGGGACCCTCTTTGGGTTTGCAATTATCTGAACTGGGTTTGGCTCTGGTGGCGGCTACGGCCCTGGGTGCCGGTGCCAGTTTTTTATTGGCGCACCTTTTTCGCCAAGGCCATGTGCCAGAATTTCTTAAACCCCCTCTCATCCTGTCTACGGTAATTATTGTCTATGTTATCGCCAATCTATTCCAGGACGAGGCCGGTCTGCTTGCAACTACCGTAATGGGTGTCGTACTGGGTAATAGTAAACTACCCAGCATTGATGAACTACGCCGATTCAAAGAATCGATCACCATCCTCCTGGTATCGGGGGTCTTTATTCTGCTGACTGCAGATATGGATGTCACCACCATACAACAATTGGACTGGCATAATGGCTTGCTCATCGCAGGTATCATCTTTGCCGCACGGCCCATAACTGTGTTTGTGTCTACCCTGGGAACAGACATGAGTTGGCAGGAGCGTAGCCTAGTGGCCTGGATCGCCCCTCGCGGCATCGTCGCCGCCGCAGTAGCGGGCGTGTTCGCCCCCGCCTTGGTCGGTCTTGGGTACACCGATGCACAACTTCTATTGCCTTTGGTCTTTTCGCTCATTATCGCCACGGTGTTTTTGCATGGTTTTAGCATCGGCATAGTGGCGCGTCGGCTGGACCTGGCTGCCTCATCCCGTAAAGGGGTACTCATTGTCGGTGCTTCACCCTGGAGCACTCAGCTTGCCAAATTATTAAAGGATCTGGGTGTAGGGGTCTTGATGGTGGACAGCGCCTGGCATCGGTTGCGCCCGGCACGTCTGGATGGAATACCGGTTTACTTTGGTGAGATGTTATCCGAATCTGCGGAAGAGCGCCTGGAGACCAACAATATGGGGTATCTGCTGGCCACCACTGAAAACGATGCCTATAACGCTCTGGTGTGCACACGGCTGGCGCCTGAACTGGGGCGTAGCCGTATTTTTCAACTACCGATGGCGGCGATGGCAGAGGAAGACCCTAAAAGTCTGGCACGTACCCTACGGGGTAACATCGCCTTTAGTGAAGAAGCCGATTACCAGGGTCTGTTACGCCGTCATTACCAGGGATGGGTATTGCAAAAAACATCCTTGACCGAAGCCTATAACTTTGACGACTACAGCAAAAACAGTCCCGACGGAGCCATTGCTATATTTTTGATGAGAGGGGAAGGAAAAGAACTGTTATTCCACAGCGCTAAAAATAACTGGGAACCGACCGCCGGGGATACCCTTGTCGCTTTTGTGCCACCGTCTGAACCTGAATCCCGATCTGTATCTGGCCAGATGCCAGCATAGCTTATTTTGATCCTCTCTCCGTGGTGGTCAAAATCTCGATCGCATCTTTATGGCCCTGGGCCGCGGAGCGGCGCAGCCAGACCTCTGCCATACTGTAGTCCTGAATCACTCCCATACCATTGGAGAACATCACGCCCAGATTAAACTGCGCCACCGGATCACCCTGTTCCGCTGCCTTGTGCCACCACATTGCCGCTTGACTCAAATCCTGGTCGACACCTTGGCCTTGGGAATAGAGCAGGCCCAAATTGTACTGGGCATCGGCATTACCTTTAAGGCCCGCTAAACGCCACCACACCAAAGCACGCCGCATATTCACGGCCACACCTATACCGTGAGCATAGGCCACACCCAGAACATACATGGCATGGACGTGGCCTTGATAAGCGGCCTGACGATACCAGTACACGGCTACATTATGACTGCGCCCCACGCCTTGGCCATAGTCATACATAAGGCCCAAACGAAATTGTGCCGGGGCGTAACCCTGGTCTGCCAATTTGGACCATTGTTGGGCGGCCTCAGTAAAATAGCCCTGCCTATAGGTCCATGTGGCACTGGCATGGGCTCGCCAGTAATTCCCATGGCGCTCAATTTGTTGCTCGAGAATTTGAGCGCTGAACCGTTGTAGGGGTGCAGCAGGGGTGTTCAGGGCGGCAACACTGGCTCCAGACTGAAGGAATAACAACAGACCAATAATAAGTGTGCCCAGCAGCGCCCAGTGCGTATTTAATTCAATATATCCCTGACCGGGACAGGCAACCCCTAAATCTTTGCTGTTTTTGTCCACAACAACACCTCCTATTCACGCGTATTGTCCATACATTCATTCCAACCACATAGGATGTCGACCTGGCGGGGAAATTTCTTTACTAAAGATAGGGGCATCATGAGCCATTTCTACCCACTATCGCCCTGTTTGGGCGCAGATAATCCGCCAATTAAAGGGGTTTGGTGATTCTCATTAAACTTTTTTATGGCCAGTACTTTTTTGGCTCTCCAGAAAACCAGGGGGTCATCCGGGATAAATAATGGACTCTTGCCAGGGCCGCCGAGCACGTGCACCCATCCACGCTGTCAGGACGTATTAAATATTTTCCTTTGGCACTTGACAGGCTCTGATCTAGACCCGACACTCCATCCCATGTATTACGCAAGCAAACGAATCTATCGTGCCACACTGGACCACGTCGTAAAGATGTGGCCCCTGTCTGTGTGTCTGAGGAATTTTATCGACTAAGCGTTACAACCAGTAGATTCAAAGAGGCCACAGACCCGAACGGATCTGTGGCCTTTTTTTTGGTCAAACCAAATGTGGTAGGCCCAAGTTTAACAACGGAACAAGGAGAACCAACGTGTCTGTACCCGCAGCCTATTTAGGGCTCATTGGTATCTGGACCACCACGCCACTTGCCATCAAGTGGAGTGGCGAAGGTGCAAATTACTTATTTGCCGTTAGCGCACGAATGGCTATCGGCATGATCTTCGTTATGATCTTTTTGAAGCTCGTCCGTTCCCCATTGCCCTGGCACAAAAAGGCGCGCCAAACCTATTTCACCGCGGGTATGGGTATTTATGGCGCCATGTTGGCAGTCTATTGGGGGGCACAATTTGTCCCTTCAGGCTTGATCGCAGTGATATTTGGTCTGTCGCCCTGGGTCACCACCCTTTTCGCCATCCTGTGGTTACACGAACCCGGCCTCAATGAGTCCAAGTTTTTCGGTTTAGTGGCCGGGCTGATCGGCCTGGGCTTGGTCTTCGGTGGTGGGCCTACGGGCTCTACCGACACTTGGTATGGTGTCATTGCCATCCTGGTGGCCGTGGTAATTCACGCCGCCAGTGCAGTGTGGATAAAACGGATTGGAAGTGATTTATCGGCCATATCCATCAACGTGGGCGGTCTAATGATTGCAGTAGTGCTATATTTATTGACGTGGGCAATCTTCGATGGACAGTGGCCCACGCAGATATCGCAACGTGCCGGCATGGCTATTCTTTATCTTGGGTTATTCGGAACTGCGGTGGGATTTAGCCTGTATTACTACGCCCTGAAAAAACTCCCTGCGGCAACAATGGCGCTCATCACCCTGGTCACTCCGGTGAGTGCGATGATATTAGGCCGGACCTTGAATAACGAGGTGATGGCCACAGAAATTTGGGTTGGAACTGGGTTTATCCTCGGCGGCCTATTGCTACATCATTGGGGGCAGGGGCTTTGGCAATCTGTGGTGGTCATCTGTGCGGCCAAACGGCTTAAGCCCAGTGACGACGCTATTGATAGGGCCTAAAATGGGTTCTTCAACAAATTACTGCTAGCAACTATGCATAAAGCCTACCCTTTACCACCCAACATAGAGAAGGCCCCAAAAAAGTGGTTGCACCCTACTGTCCAAAATCGACACAATTACTAATGGGTGCGAAAGTTAACCGGATGACGCCTGGGAACGGGGAATCAACCATGGTTGTTGCGATCGTATATGTCAAACCCGAAAACATCGACGACTTTATCGCGTCCTTCCGTATTCCCCACGAAGCCCTCATTATGAGAGAGTACCTCTAACCCATGGCAAGTGAAAAGCAAAGTGATGCCCGCGACATCGCCAAGGGTGCAATGATCAATTTTATAGGCGTCATAGCGCGTAGCTCAAACATTATTTTGTTCATCGTGCTTGGCCGTCTCTACGGTGTCGAAATCACCGGGATGTACATCCTGACCCGTGCCAGTATGGACGTGATCTCCAAGCTCGGCATCCTCGGTCTGGATCGTGGCATCCTTACCCTGGCATCCCGCTACCATGCAGAGGGTAAAGATGAAGATGTCTACCGGGTTATCGGCCAAGCCTTCTTTATCGGCGGCATCGCCTCACTGATCGTATTGGCCGCAGTACAATTCTTTGCCGAGGCTCTCACCCTCGGATTTTTTAAAAATCCCAACTTACTACTCCCCTTTCGTATAGTAGGTTTTGCCATACCGGTGTGGATGTGCTCAGCCATCTTTCTCTTTTCCACCCGCGCCATGCGCATCATGCACTATGAGGTCATTACCAAGAGCCTGGTTGAGCCTCTTTTTATGCTGGCCCTGGCCACTGCATTTTATTTCCTTGATGGGGGCATCGTTGGGCTGAGCATCGCCCTGCTTAGCTCACTCAGCATCGGCGCCATCGTTTCTGCAAAGCTATTTTCGCGGGTGTTCTCCTTGAAGCGTGTTGGCGGCTATATTTTTCATAAACACCAACGAGGCGCATTGTTCCGGTTTAGCGCCCCCATTGGGGTGTACGATCTGTTAAATCTGTTGCTGCAACGTATGGACCTTTTCCTCGTCGGCCGCTTAATGCCGACTGCCACGGCAGGTGTCTATGGCGTCGCCCAAGAGGTGGCCAGTCCACTAAAATCAGCACGCCAGGCCTTTGATCCCATATTCATACCGGTGGTCTCCGCATCCTATCAGCTGCGAGACAAGTCCAAGATGTTGCTTCAATATCAAAATGTCACCCGTTGGATCTTGTTAATCAATGCCGCCCTACTGGGATTCATGGTGCTTGCAGCAGAGCCTCTCCTGAACATCTTTGGAAAATCATTTGGCGAAGGTGCCACCGTAACCTATATATTGGCCACGGCCATCGTTATTAATGGGGTCGCGGGTTTGGCTGAACTTTTTATACTCATTGATAAACCGTTGATCAATCTGGCCAATACCATTGGCACCATCATCATAAACGGTTTGTTGAGCCTCATCCTGATACCCCAATACGGAATCGTGGGTGCCGCTGGAGCCATCGTGATTTCGTTCGCATGCATGAACACGGCGCGCGTGCTTGAAGTTAAATGGTTATACCAACTGCAACCCTTCACTCGATTCCATGCCAAAGGCATCATTGCGTTCGTCACCGCGTTGGCGGCAACTCTGGTAATAAGAGATTGGCTATCGACATCCCTATGGATAGATATGATCTTTGGTTTTGCCTACCTACCGCTGTATTTTATAGTGCTATCAATGCTCGGTATGGCGGCAGAGGAAAAACGGGCTATTCAGAAATTGCGCTCCAAACTGACTTTTAGAAAATCACATAATATACGATAGATAATGAACTTATTTAATAATCATCGAGATGAATACCAGGAACGACACGACGCACTTCTTGCGCGGTTGTCAGTCCAGTGCAAACCTTTTGGGCACCCGTTTCACCCAAAGAGCGCATGCCATCCTTTAAGGCTTGTTCACGCAGCTTGGCTGTATCTACATTAGGCACCACCAACTCCTGTAACTGGGGTGTCATCTTTAGAATTTCATATATTCCAATTCGTCCCCTAAAACCGGTGTGGTGGCATTCCTCACAGCCCACCGCCTCATAAAATTTCAATGACTTTGAGGACACTTTAGGTGGCGTTAATCCAACCCAATCAACCTCATTAGGATTTATAGGTTTTTTACAATAGGTACATAGTGTTCGCACCAATCGTTGGGCAACAACACCGAGCAGTACCGCATTAAGAAGATAAGGTGGCACCCCAATGTCCAGAGAACGGGTAATGGCCGAAGGTGCATCATTGGTGTGCAAGGTTGACAACACGATATGCCCTGTCAATGATGCCTGGATGGCCATCTCTGCAGTTTCCAAGTCACGAATCTCACCCACCATGATGATGTCTGGGTCCTGACGCAACAGGTTGCGCACACCCACGGCAAAATCCACACCAATACTCGAGTTGACCTGCATCTGATTAAAGCTGGACTCTACCATTTCGATAGGATCTTCGATGGTACAAACGTTGACCTCCGGCGTAGCCAATTTACGCATGGCTGTATACAGTGTGGTCGTCTTACCAGAACCTGTGGGGCCGGTCACCAGGATCATGCCGTTGGGCTGACTCAACATATGTTCCCAACGTTCCGTATCGTGCCGGGTTAATCCCAACTGCCCAAAAGTATTCTGCACCACCGAAGGATCAAAGATACGAAGCACCATCTTTTCACCAAATGCAGTGGGCATGGTGGAAAGACGCAATTCGATCTCTTGCCCCGAGGGTGAGCGCGTCTTCAGTCTCCCATCCTGGGGACGGCGACGTTCTACCAGATCCATCCGGCCAATGACCTTTATTCGGCTGGTGACTGCCGCCATCACCACGGGGGGGATTTCATTTACGAGATGAAGTGCACCATCTATCCTAAATCGGATTTTACCGCTATCGCGCCGGGGCTCGAGGTGGATGTCGCTGGCGCGTTGCTCAAAGGCATACTGTAGCAACCAGTCTACAAGATTGACTACATGCCGATCATCTGCATCGAGCTTGTCGGTTTTGCCCAGCTCGATGAGTTGTTCCAGGTTGAGGACGCCCTGTAATGCATTTGATCCAGTGGCGTTGGCGCCGCGTATAGAACGACTGACGCTATAAAACTCTTTTAAAAACCGATCGATATCACTTGGGTTGGCGACGACCCGCTCAATATCTCGCCGTAACAGGGGCGCCAATTCTTTTTCCCAGTCACGGGAAAAGGGTTGGGCCGTTGCCACCAGAATTTTTTCATCATCAACCGCGACCGGCAGAATATGATAGCGTGCAGCATAGGGATAAGAAATCAAACTGGTGACTGCTGTCGTGTCAATCTTGAGGGGGTCAATTCGGTAATACGTTAACTTGGCGCGCCCCGCCAACCAGCGCATAAGGCGCTCTTCTGTAAGTATATGGGAAGGGGTATCGGCACTTGGCCACTGGCGCAATGCGATAAGCGCAAGTGGGTGCTCATCATCATCGGCCTTGTTGCCGAGCTTTCGGCGGGTAGAAATCAGCGTCTGGGCCTGTTCACCATGGACAATGCCATCCATCACCAGGCTGCGTAGCACTTCCTCCAGCCCAAGTCGCTGACCGCCTTTGTCGGTTAATACAGATTCAGTATCCACAGATAACACCGTCACACCTTTTAAACCCTCCGGTGACCCAAATTATAATCCCTGGCGGCAAAATACAGAAAATTATTCCCACTTTAGGGCCAAACCTGCCTTATTGACGTCTTTTCGCGGACCATAGGCCCTATTAACCCGACTGTAGGACAGCTTTTAAGCATAGGTTTTACGGCGAAACAGGTCTCTGCGCCGACTCACCAAGCGATCAAGAAATAGCAAACCGTCCAGGTGGTCAATTTCGTGCTGTATAACGCGGGCCTCATAGCCCTCACACGCATACTCCTGGCGTTCACCGAACTCATCATAGGCCACCACTTGAATGGTCTTAGCGCGTACTACATTACCCGTGTAGTCTGGCACCGACATGCAGCCCTCCCGACCTACCAAGCCACCCCCGTTGGCTACAATCTGCGGGTTGATCAAAATCAATCGCCCATGGCTTGAGACCTTTGGTTTACCGGAGACATCGACAATCACGATTCGCTGCAAGACATCTACCTGTGGCGCAGCAATTCCCACCCCACCTGGCCCTGCGTGCATGGTCTCCTCCAGGTCCTCGATAAATTTGTGTAGGTTCTTATCGAAGGCCGGCACCGATTGTGACGCGTGCGCCAGACGCGGGTCCGGATAGACCAGAATTTCAAGGACAGCCATGGGTGACGGTCAGGCAATCATGGTGTCAATGGGGGTAAGACGCACCTCAATGCCTTCAGTCACCAACGAATCAAGGGCCAACTCCAGGGTCTCTATCCCCTTGGCCGCCACACCTTCGACATGCATAATATAGATCGGCTCTTGCTCGGTGCCGGCAACATCTGATTCCAGATCGAGAATATTCAGCCCCGCCTCAGCCAAAACATGGGTCACCTGGGCCACGATTCCCAATCTATCCGCACCATGCACCATCACACTCACGTCGGGAAACAGGTGCTCGTGGAGATGCCCTTCAATTTCATCCACATGTATTCGCAATCCCAATGCGTCCGCAGGCGCCTCTAATAACTCGCTTAAGGTTTTCGCCTCAGTATCATGCTCAACCATTAACATGATGGTAAAGTTACCCCCCAGGCGCATCATTGAAGCCTCTCCCAATTGACAGCCGCCCTGGTAGAGCGCCTCACTTATGTGGGCGACAATACCAGGGCGATCCTTGCCTACAACCGTCACCATAAACCATTTTTTCATGACCGGGGTCTCCTACTCTGTTACGAGAGTATTGTATGCTTAAATTCCAAAGGACACCTTGACGAATTTCAGATACGTACCAAATATGCAGTTTTTTATCCCGCCAGCTTTACCAGGCTACGCAACATTATCCGCTGATAACATTGAACTGAGTACCAACGGCTTAGAACGATTATTCATGTTGCGCGATTTACTGCCCAAACAATTCCTGCATGTAGGCACTGCGGTTTTTCAAATAAGCATCACAAGGCAGCGTATTCCAACTCATCAAGCTGTCGGGCAACTCACCGGATTTTGGTTTTTTGCTATGCCGCCGATGCAAGACGCAATGACCCATCTCGTGAAAGAGATACATTTCTTTGCACGCCGGCTCAATCTGCTGCCACAGATCCCGGTTGATGGTAATGTGTGGCGCCACAAACGGTAAGAAGTAACAGCTTGCCACTGCAGTTTCGGGGATGGTAAGGCCATACCCGATTTCCAGATGGCGAACACGGAGGTCCCGACCATGCTCCTTGGCCGCTTGCTCAAAATCTTTGACAAAGTGGCCAAACTCATTAATTTTTAAAGAGGGGCCAACACAAGCAACCATGGACCCTGCCAGAAAGAATAATACAAAAAATCGACACCAAACCATCATTTCTTGATTTCAGGGGGGTTCACAGTATTGGCCAAATGCACGACCACGGCGGTGATGACCATGGTCAGCAACACCGCTGCGGTAAAGGCGTAAAGCCCATAACGCATTTGCACGTTGACGATTGCTCCAAGCTTCACCGAGACCACCAAAATAGCCACCACAAACACATCCAACATAGACCACTTACCATAGACATGTACCCAGTGTAGATAGCGGTCGAGGGCGTTGTGATTTCTGGACCTAACGGAAACAAATTGATACAACAGACGTAGCTTTAGAAACGGCAAAAGGATGCTAAAGCCGGTCACAATGACCACCAAGAACCATAGCCCATCCTCGGCAAGCTGGATGACACCGGTCAACACAGAAAAGGTATTCTCGACAATATAAAATTTTTCCAGAGTGATAATGGGGGAGACCAATCCGACAAGAAGAAGCACCGTGTTAACCAGAAGCAATAGCCGCAGCCACCTTGCCCATTTGGGGAATTGAGTCATTTTCACCGCTTGGATTGTACACGCTCAAACTCGAGTCGAATACGCCCCAACCGTGAGGCTGAACGAACATAACGCCCCAAGGCCACATGGAAGTCGTGGATAAACATATACCGACACATCTAAGACCGCTCAGGAACGAATTGCTGCGGTATTTGTACGTAAAAGCTAGTCTGCGCTACGTCAGCTTCAACAAGGGTATAAAAAATTATTCCTGCTCAAGGCAAGAAAGTTTAATGACGTCCAGGTTACTATGTTAGCCGCCAACATTGAAGTTGGTTGTAAAAGTCAGATAAACCACTTCATCATTAAAATCAGCTGCGTTTAAACTCGAATCTCTTTTCGTATTGGCATACTGGATACCGATACTCAACCAATTAAACCAGTTGTAAAATAGCCCGCCGCCGAACTCGGCAACCTGATCTCGACGTCCGATGTTAAAATCATCTGTGCCTTGCTCATAATAGGCATTCACAGTCCATATATCGGTCAATGCGTGCCTCCAATCAATACCATATAGATCGCCCACAATATAACTCGACTCAAGGTCCGTAGTCTCTTCGACAGAGTGAGAACCAAAAATAGATACTGTCGAGTACTCTACCGGCTGCCAAATAACCCTACCTGCATAAGTTACACCGCTAAAATCCGATTGGGAGGGGTCATCAAACTTTCTTTTTGTGTTACCCACGTCCACTCTAAATCTAGTTGCCTCTGTAGGTGCCCATCGAGCCCCCAAACCAATACTGGTCTCGACACCATCTAGATTTCCCTGGGTCCCCACCTCCAAATAATCCACATCAGTTTGAGCCACGTTTAAATTAAGTGAGGTGACAGCGCCAATGTTGTAGATGACACTCCCCCGAATATAACCTGAATCTCTATCCCTTATCTGCTGGTTATTATTGGTATAGCGTAATCTGGAGGCACCGGCCTTGACGGCAAGCTGCAACGTGCTATCACGTCGGCCTATTATTGTTCCCACATCGTAGGATGTTTCATTAAATTTGTCTGGTGTTGCACCCACAAAAAGTCGTGATCCGAGTTGGCCCCTGAACTCACTACCCTCAATATAACTGGCGCCGAGGGAAACGTCGATTTTATTAGTCAGATCCAGAATTAAATTACCATCGATCTGGTGGTTGTTACTATCCTCGTTGGAAAACTTGGAGAAGGCATACAAATCTGTCCGGTACCGCACCTTCAAATCGTAACTGCCGGCCTCTAGTCCGTAAAGAATCGATGGCGATATGGTGACTACCGTATCTGATTCTTGTTTACCGCTACTTCGAAGTACATTCTTTTGACGGGCCACAGATACGCTCAAACTGGGATAAAAACCCGACACTACTCCGTCTGTGCTTGGCATTGAGCCAGGAGAAGTATTCCGACGCGTCGACGAAGACCTGGGCTCAATTGTTCCAACTGTCTGTGATAGAACATAATCACTGTAAACCATCCCCAAAGACACCAGGACCATAGCCCCGGCACGATACCAGATTCCAAATTTAGGCTTTCTGTTTTTATCCATAATGATTATTTCGATTTATTGTCAAGCGGCATACCTAGCCACTCAGGTGAAGGAAGGTGAGATTAACAACTTGTTACTATATTGCCATCTACCACAGAGGTCACGGAGAAATAACTGGTCCATGTAAATTATTTGCTTTTTCTCCGTGGCGAATATTTCTCTCTACGCCCCAACTTTAGGTGCGGCGCTATATGTGATTTTCTGAAATTCTGGCAATATGGCCTTCTAACTCGGCTTTCCGTGCCTGGGCATCGGCCACCATGCGATCCAAAGATTCGATCTCCAATTGGCTGGCTGCTATAGCCTTTTCCCGGCTTTGTGACAACTCTGAGCGCATCGACACAGACTGGAAGTGCTCGCTTGTTCTGTGCACTGCCGACCGATCTACTTCAGTCTCACTTGTCCGCAGTGGATCCAGCTGCGCATTACTTTGATTCGGTTCATTCCAAGCACTCAAGGCATTATCGAAATTTGCACGAAATGATAACAGGCAGTTTCTGACGGGGCCTTGTGCCAGATACGCAATATATGCTCGTCCCCACTCAGTAAAACTAGGGCACGTAACCGTTAGCGCCGTCTCGGCCCCCACCAGCGAAGCTGGGCCCTCGTCCGAACTGTTTTGCAAATGCCACTTTAAATTTCTTACCCCGACCTCCGTGGGAGGTGGCGTCATTTCGCCGCAATTACCACAAAACAGGGCGGTGTCGGTAAATTCACTTTCACAATTCTGGCAAACCATTGCCAAACCTCCTTTTTATTATTCAAACTAACACCGAACCGATGAGTGTATATATTTGCCTGACAGAAGGTCAAGGGGGAGTTTTATTCCATAATTGATAGATCACCTTAAATTATATTGCTTACCCGTTGATTACATTGTAGATAATACCAAGGCCCGCAAAGTCTGCCGTTCTGAACAAATAACCGCACCGCAAGTGGGTGAGCCATCAATCGAAAGGCATAATCTGAACCGTCAATCACGCCAGAAAAATATGTGTCTCCAATGCTTTGGTATGCTTGGCGTCTTGGCGGTTCAATCTTGATCGCAACAAACTGCTGGGGGCGCAAGCCTCGAAGATTAAAACCAGGGAGGTCGTTATAATGGGCGCCGTGTAGATGGTGAGGGGTGGGGGAATAAATCTCTATTTGGTCCAACACCAAATTAGAACTCAACAGACATTACAAAGAACAAAGGCATTAAATGTGAAACAATATTTGGATTTAGTGCGCCACGTGCGCAACAAGGGTGTACGCAAGGAAGACCGTACGGGCATCGGCACAGTCAGTGTCTTTGGATACCAGATGCGCTTTGATCTTACCCAGGGTTTTCCAGTGGTAACAACAAAAAAATTGCATTTGCGGTCCATTATTCATGAGTTACTCTGGTTTCTGCGCGGTGACACCAATATTAAATATCTGCATGAAAACGGTGTCAGCATCTGGAATGAATGGGCAAATGAACAAGGTGAGTTGGGGCCCATCTACGGCTATCAGTGGCGCTCCTGGCCCACACCGAACGGTACGCACGTTGACCAGATCAGCCAGGCTGTCGAACAAATAAAGACCAACCCGGACTCACGGCGTATTATCGTCAGCGCCTGGAACGTGGGTGAGATCGATCGCATGGCCCTGCCACCCTGCCACGCCTTCTTTCAGTTTTACGTCGCCAATGGTCGATTGTCTTGTCAGCTCTATCAACGCAGCGCGGACATCTTCCTTGGTGTGCCCTTTAACATCGCCTCCTACGCCCTGTTGACCATGATGATGGCTCAAGTCTGTAATTTAACGCCGGGAGACTTTGTGCATACCCTGGGCGATGCCCATCTCTACCTCAACCATCTCGAACAAACCGACGAACTATTGTCTCGCGCACCCTACCCGCTGCCGACCATGGAGTTAAATGGTGCGATTCAGGATGTTCTTGCATTCAGGTTCGAGGACTTTGAGTTAATAGGTTATGCGTGTCACCCGGCTATCAAGGCGCCGGTGGCCATTTAGGGGCGCAACTTCGGCATTCGAAATGACCGAAAAACCTATTATTTCAGTGATTGCAGCCATGACCCGTGACCGTGTCATCGGCATCGAAAACCGCTTGCCCTGGAAATTGCCCTCGGACATGCGTTGGTTCCGTCAACAGACCATGGGCAAACCCATCATCATGGGTCGCAAGACCTTTGAATCCTTTGGCGCCAGGCCGCTACCGGGGCGAATGAACATCATTGTCAGCCATAATAAAGCCTATCAGGCCGATGGCTGCACTGTCGTCCATTGCGTAGACGAAGCCCTTAAGGCCGCAGGAGCGGTTGAAGAAATAATGATCATTGGTGGGGCGTCTCTCTATGATCAGCTATTGCCTCAAACAGGACGCCTCTACCTGACCTATGTAGACACGGACATAAAAGGTGACGCCTGGTTTCCGGCGTTGAACAACCATCGCTGGCGCGAAGTGGAGCGCATCGAAAACCTCAAGGATGAAAATAACCCCTACGATCACAAGTTCGTTGTGCTGGAGCGGGTTTAATTTACAGGCACAGCACCAATCAACGCGAGCAAATACTTTTGATCTCATGCCAGATAACTAGACTTATTTGCACAATGCTTAAAACCAAAGCAATCATATTAATTTACATGTCGGCGGTGTTAGCCGTTTCCGGCTTGTGGGTTGACACTATTAAAGAAATACGCAGAGCGGGGAAACCGATTATTGGAGGCGCAAACAAAATCGTCGGATATGAATCTCGTTTACACGCTTTAAGACAAATATTGGTGGGCGAAAGAATGGTTGGGTATATATCAGACTACGAAGACCTGAAACAACCCCTTTTAGCCAGTTATGTGTTGGCGCCTATTTTTGTTACTAAAAATTTAGGCCGACATCCAAGATATCTAATCGGCGATTATCGTGGAAGCAACATAAAACATGTGACGCCCATACCGGAAAGTTATTCTATCGTCACAGATTATGGTAACGGATTAATATTGTACAAGGATAAATCTTAATGGTGTACGTTTCTATTCTGATAGCACTTCTATTTGGCACTGCTGTTGTTGTTTTGCTGACTGGTTTCGTGCCGAGAAAACCTTCAGAGCTGATTTACACCGCAAGTATTGGTTACGGAATAGGGATAGGGGCCACATCTTGCCTACTGTTTATTTGGATGGTATTTGCTGGTGGCATCACAGCTACATATTTCATATTTGAATTCACCATTTTTATTCTAGTCGTTGCTATTGCAGTGTCTGTCCACAGACAAGACCCAGACTACAAAAAAAAATCGGTAAAGAAGGATAATGGTGGGAAACCTGTTCTGTTAGTATTTTTGTTTTATGTTTTGCTTGTACTTGCAATTGTTGGTGTTGTTTTGTACGCAAAACATAGGCCACATGGGTCTTGGGATGCATGGGCTATCTGGAATGTGCGGGCACGATACATTTATCGCCTTGGCGGACTTTGGGAGGAAACTTTCTTAAACGATGCGGGAATGCAGCACATAGACTATCCGTTAATGTTACCACTGGCAGCAGTACGATCGTGGTCGCTCTCGGGGGAAGAAACTGTAGGCGCACCGATGCTGATTGGTGGGATGTTTGCCCTATCAACATTGGGCCTGTTGAGCTCCTCAGTTTCGATGGCCAGAGGAATCAATCAAGGTTACATCGCTGGGTTGACTCTGCTTGGCACGTATATATTTCTTAAATACAGCGCGAAACAAGTTGCTGATATTCCTCTTGGTTTATATTTTCTCTCGGGGGTATCTATAATATATTTGGTGTGGCAAGGCGTTTTTACTACTAAAAGGTTTTATCGATTATGTGGCCTATGCCTGGGCTTGGCGATATGGACTAAGAACGAGGGAATATTACTCGCGGCTTGCGTTATTGCATCGTCATTCGCCATGTCGATATATAGAGGTTCGATCAAGGCCGCGTGTGCGGTAGTAATAAATATTATGTTTGGATTGGCGCCTATAGTCGTCGTAGTTGTGTATTTTAAGCTGCATTATGCACCAGAGAACGACGTAATTAATTATGATTCATTAACGTCTAGCGTTATCAAATTGGTGGATTTTGGGCGATATATACAGATAGCTGCTCATTTCCTTAAGACTACAGTTACCTTCGGCCCGGGTATAAGTGTGTTTTTACTAATTTATTATCTGGGCGTTGGCCGAGATCGTAAATTAATTGCAGAGAAAAATGTATATTTCATAACGCTAAGCGTACTTCTCGCCCTTATAGGCTATTTCTATGTCTATATAATAACGCCCCAGGAGCTATCATGGCACCTTGAAACCTCATTCAGCCGATTACTATTGCAGTTGTGGCCAACAATACTTTTGGCTTTTTTTGCATATGCCGCCACCCCCTATAAATGGGATAATACTAATTGAAACAATATCCTTCATTAAGAAAAATGCCAAAGCTTTCTATTGTTATCCCCTGCTATAACGAGCAAGACACCTTAGAGCCACTACTTGATGCTGTGCTGGCGACACCACAGGATAAAGAGATCATCGTAATCAACGATGCCTCCACCGATGGCACCAAAGCGTTACTGGAGACCAAATTAAAGGACCGCATAGACAAACTCATCCACCACGACACCAATCGTGGCAAAGGCGCGGCCTTGCGCAGCGGTATTGAAGCGGCCACTGGCGACATCGTCATCATCCAGGACGCTGACCTGGAATACGACCCAAATGACTACGCCGCCTTGATCGCGCCCATCGTAGAGGGTAGGGCCGACGCAGTCTTTGGTAGCCGCTTTCAGGGCCACGGCCCCCACCGGGTGCTGTATTTTTGGCACTACGTCGGCAATCGCTTGCTTACCTTGCTATCCAACATGTGCATCAACTTGAATCTCAGCGATATGGAGACCTGTTACAAGGTGTTCCGGCGAGAGGTGATTCAGTCATTGACGCTGGAACAGGACCGTTTTGGTTTTGAACCCGAGGTCACCGCCAAAATTGCCCGTGTACCGGGTATCCGCATCTACGAAGTGGGTATCTCCTATTTCGGACGCACCTACGCCGAGGGCAAGAAAATTACCTGGAAGGACGGAATCCAGGCCATTTACTGCATACTCAAATACGGTCTGTGGCGGCGGAATTAACACCGCCTTCAAATTGTCGAACGTTATTGCCACATAGAGAGGCCATCCAGGCCCCCACCACGGCGCATTCCAAACCAAACGGTAAATAACCCCCCCATACCTCAATGAAATCCATATTCACCAAAGACCTGCGCATAACTTCAGCAGTTGTTCGTGAGGGCCTCCCTATCCCGATTTCTCAGCCCAACCTATGACCCACGCATCATGTATCACCTCGACATGGATATTTTGATATCCCGCTTTCTCTAAATAAACGCGGAATTCATCTGGTGTCGATGTCTGTCCGATCTGGGGGGGGCGCTCAGCAGGCGCAATAGCCCTCGAACTCTGGAAGAATTCCCATCCGGTATCCGTGGTTAGCGAAATATTATCGATGTACAAACGCCCCCCTTCCTTCAGGACACGCCACGCATCCTCGACATAATTGTAGCGATCCCACTCCGATAAATGCATGAACACAACCGTAGAATAGACCATGTCTACTGAACTGTCTTCGATCGGCTGCAAATCATAACCTGAAACTTCAACAAAATTGATATTCGAATAGTTTTTCAAGCGTTGTGCAGCATACTGCAACATATTTGGAGACACATCACACCCCGTCCAATTATTACACAGCGGTGCTAGAACACTACCAACACGACCTACCCCACAACCGATTTCGAGCACATCATCTTTTTTAGAAATCCCAACAGTCTGTTGTAGTTTATTCAGCGTGTCCTTAGCTGATTCATCAAGCTGTTTTTCATCCTCGGTGCCTTGGACCCATAATTTCGCTTGACCTTCTGTTTTAGAAAGATCCGTCCACACTCCTTTGTAGAGCTGACGTCCTAGTCTGGCATCGCTGTCTGAATCGCCTTCGGTTGAAGTTAAATTAAGCAATTTCTTCAAAATCCTTTTCATGGGAATCTCACCTCACCTAACATATAGATAGGAATTTTATGCACCGCAAGTAGTGTTATCACTATAAACACGCTACTAACAGTGCATTTCTCATCTGTAGAGTGTAAACGCCTCGTTTCTCCATACAACACTGCTATATTTAAGGCGTTTTTATTTATGCCGAACGGTCCACCCAACGAGAACAGATTGATGCTGGAATAAGACGGTAACGAAAGGAATTCTAACTCTCCTCGTAGATCAATGACAAGGATGGGTGGATCCGCCAAATTCTGAGCATTTGAAGCTGTGGAATGCCCGCCCATCAAGCAAAAATCCGCCGGATAAAAGCTCTCTGAACTGGCTGGAATTCAGAATAAAAGCCTTTTCCCCAAAAGCCCACGGTTATTAAACTGCCGTTCACCTCTTTCGCCCTGATTGCAGCACAAATCTTGCTGAATACTGTCGCCCTCGCTTGTATATTTCCTTAACTTTATACCCACTTCTAGCCCAGGCCAACCGATGTCCTGCCGCATCCGCTACAGTAGCAGCAGCTTGGGTTGAGGTGTGGGTTTCAATAGGACGCACCTACGCCGAGGGCAAGAAAATTACCTGGAAGGACGGAATCCAGGCCATTTACTGCATACTCAAATACGGTCTGTGGCGGCGGAATTAACACCGCCTTCAAATTGTCGAACGTTATTGCCACATAGAGAGGCCATCCAGGCCCCCACCACGGCGCACTCTAAACCAAACGGCAAATAACCCGCGTAACCCAATATCGGCATTTCAAATATCTCAAAGCGATGCACATAAGGAATAGAGTATTCCCATTTGGCCAGGCTATAGAAGTTCCACATCTCCCAAAAAAATCCACACTGTATAGCCGCCAGGGCAGACAGCCATAGTGTGCGCCAATCCCCTTTGGCTGCAGGGCCAAATACCGTGTTGTGCCCGAGCAACACCTGACTACTCACAATAAGCAATAGCGGCGCCACCCAAACCAGGGGGTAGAGCTGGTTTGGCCACAGGCCGATGCCCAACAGCCCAAAGACCGCAGCAATAAAGATCGCTGTAGCCCATAATTTGGGCCGACACAGACTGACACACAGCCCTGCATCGAGCCCAACACTCAGGCCGTTATAGGATGCCAACCAATCACGGGTACTGATTACCGCCGGCAATACGGTGGCAAAGGGGAGGGTGGCGTGGAAAAAATATTCGAAGGCCGAATAATCACTTACACCCATATAGTACCAGTTCTGCACAAAGCGATTGAGGTACTCAAAAAACCACCAAAACGCCGCGCTGGCCACAAACAGGGCAAATAAAAATCGCGTCCTATGGATTATTAAGCAACAACCGGTGCGCCGCCAGGTCAGCGCATTAATCACGATGATGTAACCCAACCACAGGGGCGTGAAGGTATAGGCCTGCACAGGCGCAAACCAGGTGTAGCGGGTCCACGCCAGCAACCAAAATCCTGCGGTGCCTGCCAGACCCCACCAGCCCCACCAGGGAAATCTGTGCACGAGGACTTTCACTGTTTCAGTCTGGCGGCGATGGCGCCACAGAACTGTCACGAACGGCAGCACGGCTGCCAAGGTCAGTAGAGATAAGCCACCAAATACCGGCCAGGAGAAAGCAGCATGGACGACATAGCGCGTCGTAGGTGGAAATTCGAGATAGGGGGCAACAGGTTTGCCTGCCATGATCACCCCCAGCAGCGGCAAACCCAGCAATAAGATGGCGAGAGATACGGGACCCAGGGAGGCACGAATCATACGGATTTGGCCCCTTAGCGAATCTCTGCCAACAATCGATCCACCATGGCCTCGGCCTGGGCGCGGTACCCACCACCAAAAAGATTAAAGTGGTTGAGGATGTGATAGAGGTTATACAGCACCTTGCGCACCTTATAATCCGGGTCCAGCGGATAGGCATCGTTGTAGGCGCCAAAGAAACGGCCACCAAAACCGCCAAACAACTCGGTCATAGCCATATCCGTCTCACGATCACCATAGTAGACCGCCGGATCGAAGATCACCGGTTCATCATTTTCATCCGAGGAATAATTTCCGGACCATAGGTCACCATGTAACAACGAAGGCACGGGAGTATAGGTGCTAAAGAACACGGGTAACAATTGATTGAGCTCGGTACCACGATCTATCAGGCGCTTGCCCCCACCCTTGCCCTCAGCGAGATCCAGCTGAAAGCCCAGCCGGTGCCGTTGCCAAAACCGCACCCAATTCTCGTCTGAGGAATTGATCTGCGGCGTACTACCGATGGTGTTATCGCGTAACCAGCCAAAGCGGGCGCTGGTCACACGGTGTATGGCCGCCAAACCACGGCCCAATTTTTCCAGGGTATGCCGCCCTCCGGAACCGAGCTGAAGGTGTTCCATCACCAGATAGGCCGAATCCGCATCTACCCCAAAGCATACCGGGTCCGGCACCCGCAGGGCCCTGGTCCGCGCCAATTCATTCAGACCTTCTGATTCCGCAGCAAACATATCCACCATGCTGGCATCATTGACCTTGACGAAGAAACGTAGACCCCCGCCCTCTAATACTGTGGCCGAGTTTATACAGCCACCACCAACAGAATGCTCGGACTCCAATTGAAAGGGCTTACCGATGGTCTCGGTAATGTGCTCAGCTATAGTCTTCTTCCAAAGGGACATAACGCCATCTGCCATGTTAGGGCTGTAGTGACCAATGGGTGGAGATTCTATCAGACCGTCAGAGGCCGTTGTGAAACGTTCCACGGCAGTAGTTCTGTCGAGGTCATGGGCTTAAGGTATTGAAATTAAACAGGCCAACATCGTACCGAACCCTGGCCACCGGCACCAAGGACAGACCAATCCCGGCGTTTTATACACAATCCAAAGCAGAGCCCCTAAAACTGTATCTCAATGGGGGAGGATTCTTTGGCCGGTGACAGGCCTCCCTACAACTCATTGATATCATTGAGACTATTATCTTGCGTATTAATTGTGCAATTTCACAATTTTGTAGTAATGGGGCCATTCAGGGAAGAGAACTCTAAGGATATCAACATTGTTATCCACAGATTCTGTGCATAACCTTCGAACCCGTTTAGGGTCAATGGCTTAGACCATAGGACGTTGCACCCCGACTCCAGACCGTTTACTGGCCTGTGTTACATTGCTGGGCCATGCCATCCGCCCACACCATCATTCAGGTCGCCGTCCCGGTGCCCCTGCGCCAACATTTCGACTATAAACTACCGGCCGACCTCGACTCGCCTGAGGCAGGTTGCCGGGTACGGGTGCCATTTGGCAGGCGGCAGCTTGTAGGCGTGGTGATGGGCATATCTGATTCCACGGCGGTGGAACCGGAACGGCTCAAATCCATCATTGAGGTCATCGACGCTACCCCGATCCTGGATGACGCCATGCTGGGCCTGTTGCGTTGGGCCAGCGGCTATTATCAATCCCCCTTAGGAGAAGTCATCCAGGCGGCCCTACCGGTAGCCTTGCGTCACGGTGCTGAAGCCAGGGTGTCAGGGCCCTGGGTCTGGTCTCCCAACCCGGAGATTGGTCCACATAAACTCGAGGCGTTGAACCGTGCGCCCTTGCAGCGAAAAATCTTGCAGGCCCTATTCCACTCCAATAAGGGCCTGGGCGTCACCGAGTTGAATGCGATTTCCTCCGGTTGGCGAAGCGCCATGACTGCCCTGGAAGGCAAAAGTTGGGTATCCAAAACAGAGCAGGCCTGCTTACAAAAAATCATCGCCATCCCGGACACTCCACCGGTCCCCACCGAACATCAGCGACAAGCGAGTACCACCATCCTCGAAAAATTGGGGCGATATGGGTGCTTCTTACTACACGGGGTCACCGGAAGCGGCAAGACCGAGGTCTACCTACGGATTATCGGCGAGGTATTACAACGTGGACAACAAGCCCTGGTGCTGGTCCCCGAGATTGGACTCACGCCACAACTGGTGGACCGTTTCCGGCGTCGCTTCGCGGTACCCATCGCGGTATTACACTCCGGACTCAGTGACCAGGAGCGCCTGTGTGCCTGGCTGATGGCCGCTAGCGGTGACGCACCCCTGGTGCTGGGAACCCGTTCAGCGGTGTTTACCCCCCTGGCTCGCCCAGGTGTCATCATTATTGACGAAGAACATGACGGCTCATTCAAACAGCAAGAAGGGTTTCGCTACCACGCCCGCGATCTGGCTGTGGTCCGCGCCCACCGGGAACAGATCCCTGTCGTGCTGGGCTCCGCCACACCTTCACTGGAAAGTCTGCACAACAGTCAATGCCAACGGTTCCAACTGTTACAACTCCCCCAGCGTGCGGGTAATGCCCAGCTACCGGAGGTGCATCTACTGGACCTGCGTGGCCTGCCCATTGAGGAAGGGATTTCCCACCCCCTCAAAAAGGCCTTGGCTGCCTGTCTCGAACGGGGCGAACAAAGCCTGCTATTTTTAAACCGGCGTGGCTTCGCCCCGGTGCTGATGTGTTATGACTGCGGTTGGCTGGCCCCCTGTAATCGCTGTGATGCAAGACTGACCCTGCACAAGGCCCGAGGGCGCCTGCGCTGCCATCACTGTGGCAGCGATACCCCGCTGATAAGCCATTGTGGAAGCTGCGCCAGTGAAAACCTCCATCCCATCGGTGAGGGCACACAAAGGCTGGAAGACACTTTGGTGGCGCGTTTTCCCCACGCCCGCATATTACGGGTCGACCGCGACAGCACATCAGGTAAAGGCACTCTTGAGGAGATTCTACGCCGCATCCATAACGGTGAAGCGGATATCCTGATCGGCACCCAAATGCTCTCCAAGGGCCACGACTTTCCTAATGTCACCCTGGTGGGGGTCATCAACGCCGACCAGGGTCTTTATGGCCTCGATTTCCGTGCCGGTGAATACCTGTTCCAACGCATCATGCAAGTCGCCGGACGGGCAGGACGGAGCGACAAACCCGGACAAGTACTGATACAGACCCACCACCCCGATAATCCCTACCTACAGGCCCTAAAAAATCATGACTATGCGGCCTTCGCCCGATTTGCGCTGCACGAACGACAACAAACTGAGTTAGCACCTTACAGCCACTTGGTGCTGCTACGCGCCGAATCGCCTCGCAGCCATGCCCCTCTGAACTTTCTGCACACCGCCCAGCAGCACGCAAAGAAACTTCTTGACCAAACCCAACTCCCGGTACAGGTGATGATGGCGGTCGCATCACCCATGGAACGGCGGGCCGGGCGTTACCGCGCCCAACTTCTGATGCAGTCGACTACCCGGCCGGCCTTGCGACAGTTCCTCGGCGCACTACTACCTGAACTGGAAAAACTGCGCTTGAGCCGCACTGTGCGTTGGTCAGTCGATGTCGATCCCATGGATATGTTCTGATTAAGATAAGGCCTTCTCCCAGACGCCCGGCCCCTGTAGAATCACCGCCCCTGCCAACCCGCACCCCACTCCCAGTAAAAGCTAAAGAGAAGAACAAAAGTGAAACACCATTTGCACGCATTGTTGGACCGCGCCATGGGCGCACTCGAAAACGGTGGCCAACTCGCCGCCACTGAACGACCTTCCTACCAACTCGACCGTAGCCGCCAAAAGGGACATGGAGATTTTGCCTGTAATATTGCCATGATGTTGGCCGCGACCGCGAAACGTCCACCACGCGAGATCGCTCAACTCATCGTCGATATGCTGCCTGCCTCTAAATTCATAGATAAAGTCGAAATTGCCGGTCCCGGTTTTATCAATTTTTATCTCACACCCCAGGCCTATCTCGGCACCGTGGCGACCATTTTGCGCGCTGGCAGTGACTATGGATGCACCAACATTGGGGTAGGCAAAAAAGTATTGTTGGAATATGTCTCAGCCAACCCCACCGGCCCCTTGCATGTGGGTCACGGCCGTGGCGCAGCCTATGGTGATGCCCTGGCACGGGTGCTGAAGGCTGCGGGCTACAAGGTAGATCGTGAGTACTATGTGAATGATGCGGGCCGCCAAATGGACATCATCGCCACCAGCGTCTGGTTACGCTACCTCGACCTGTGCGGTGAGTCTTTTGATTATCCGGCCAACGCCTACCAGGGAGACTATATCTGGGATATTGCCGCCACGGTCCATCGTGAAAAAAGGGGGCGCTTGTTTCATGGCGTCGAAAATATATTTTCGAACCTGAACTCGGACAACCCCGAGACCTACCTGGACGGAATCATTGCCCGTAGCAAACAACTTTTAGGTGACGGCAACTATTGTATGATTTTCGATCTGGCCACCGACACCCTGCTCGAGAACATCCGCCAGGACCTCAAGGAATTTGGCGTTGAATATGATCGCTGGTTTTCGGAGCGCTCGCTGATAACAAGTGGCGCGATAAATAAGGCCATCGTTCTGCTCAAGAAAAAGGGCCACCTCTACGAAGAAGGCGGCGCCTGGTGGTTTAACACCACTGCATTGGGTGACGAAAAAGACCGTGTGGTAGTACGTGACAATGGCAGCACCACCTACTTTGCTTCCGATATCGCCTATCACCTGGAAAAATTTGGACGTGGCTATGACCAGCTCATTAACATATGGGGTGCGGACCACCATGGCTATGTGGCCCGGGTCAAGGCTGCGATACAGGCCATGGGTCAAAACGACGGCGCCCTTGATATCTTGTTGGTTCAATTCGCCGTACTCTATCGCGGCAAAGAGAAAGTCCCCATGTCTACCCGTAGCGGTGAATTTGTTACCCTGCGTGAGTTGCGCAAAGAAGTGGGTAACGACGCCGCCCGATTCTTTTATGTGTCACGCAAGTGTGAACAACACATGGACTTCGATCTGGAGCTGGCCAAATCCCAATCCAGCGACAACCCGGTCTATTATGTACAGTACGCCCATGCCCGCATCATGAGTGTGTATCGGCAAATGCAGGACAAGGGACTTGGCCCCAAGGTCGACGCCTCGACTACTGCCCTGAAGGTCCTCACCGAAACCCATGAACAGGATCTACTCACCGCGCTGTCACGATTCCCGGAAGTGGTGGAACAGGCGGCGAGAAATCACGAACCCCATCAGATTGCCTATTACCTCAGGGATCTGGCTAACGGTTTCCACACCTACTACAACGCCCATCAGTTCATCGTTAAAGACAAAGCCACTCGCAATGCACGACTGGCGCTCATTGCCGCCGTTAAACAGGTCATCTCAACGGGGCTCAACCTGATCGGTGTATCAGCGCCTGATAGCATGTAGCCTCATGGTTCAAAAAAAACGCAAACGCACCAAGCACAAACAACAAGCCCGCCGTAAAACTAAAAAGACCGGCGCTGTTGGCTCCCCCGCCTGGTTGATGTTTGTCGCCGGACTAGGTCTAGGCCTGTTTGTAGCGCTACTGGTTTTTCTCAATACAGGCGAGAGACTCAATCTGGGTAGTGGGCTAAAATCCTTGATCGAACCGCGACCGGCCACGTCCAAGGACACCCGCACAGTAAAAAAGCCCCAGCAACCCACTGCACTGCCCAAACCGGCCCATCCCAAGTTCGATTTTTATACCGTGCTGCCTGAGATTGAAAGCGTACTACCCAATGGTGTGTCGGAATATGCCCCTAACCAACATGCTGAAGGTAAAGACGTCAGCTACGTCCTGCAGGCGGCCTCCTACGCCCGTTCTGCCGATGCCCGCAAACTCAAAGATAAATTATGGCGTAATGGTCTGACCTCTCGCATCGAGAAGATCTCTATCGAAAACCGCGGCAACTACTATCGGGTCCGGCTCGGTCCTTATGACCGTTTAAATAATCTGGATCGAGACAATCAAAAGTTGATCGCCTTGGGTATTTACGCCATACGCCTCAAGGTCGCTAAGAGTCATTAGTATGGGTTCTCACGGGGGACCGTGGGAACCACGGCCAAAAGGGCACTTCTATTAATCCCCTCTCCCTCCGGGAGAGGGCTAGGGTGAGGGGTGTAAACAAAGCTAAGACACTGATTTTATTATCCCCTCATCCTAACCTTCTCCCGGGGGGAGAAGGAATTATCAATTAATAGAAGTGCCCTAAACTACATCGACACACATGATCAGAACGTCATCTTTGATCTCATGATCGCCGTAGCGGCGGACCTGTGCAAGCAGGCCTTCTGAAAAGGCTGTGCTGTCTAACTCACAGCTAGCCTTCATATAATCCAACAATCGCCGATCGCCAAACTCTTCACCCACCCTGTTCCTCGCTTCCGAGAGGCCATCGGTATACAAGAGGATTTTGTCACCAACCGCTATGCTGCGCTTTTTTAATGGGCAATAGACGGGCATCGGGTCCTCAATCCCCAACAAGGTTGTTTGCGATTCCAATCTGGCTATTTCACGATTTTTTATCGCTAGGTGTAAGGCGGGAGGGTGCGCCGCACCGGCATATTGGAACTCCATTTTGTCACAATCGATAAAAATAATAAAAAATGAAGCGTACATACCCGCATGAGATAACTGTTGGCACAAAAATCCGTTCAGCGAAGTAATGAGTTGGCAAGGATTGGCCCGCCGCAACGTGTAGGACAGTACAAATGTATTAATACGGGCGGCATAAAGCGCAGAGGCAACACCGTGACCCACTGCATCGCAAACACAAAGCACAAGATGCCGTTCGTCGATCGGCACGATACTGCAAAAATCGCCACCAATCGTATCAAATGGGCGTGCGATAACCGCAATATCCAGCCAATCGTTGGAGAAACGATGGGGCAAAAAACTGTAATGTACTTTTGCCGCGAATTTTAAGTCTTTTATGTTCATGTGTGTTGATGATTCGTGTCTTCCACTTAGGTTCAATTCAGGCTTCATTGCGGTATTTAGTTGGCTGCATCTCAAGGATGGCCCCAACGCTAGAAAAGGTAGAGACAAGATACGGTACCAGCACGGTAAGCCCCATCTTGATGAGGTCGACGCCCGTTACCTCTCCCCAGAAAATGTGATCCACGTGATTGATGAGGATCAGTATGATCCCGACGAACAAAGCGTACTTGATTGCCCTCAAGACTACCTTCGGCTCGCAAGCACATCGTAACCAAATACTCATAACATCTCCTCTTTGTCCTGCATGGTAATGACAATTTCTGTTTGCGAGCTACAACTTACACTTTCTTACGCCCTTTAATCCAGCTCATGTCCATGGAAAATACCTGCGGGTTATATGGGTTCCCACGGGTGACCGTGGGAACCAGGCCAATTCCCACGAGATTTCTCATTCCCACGCTCCTGCGTGGGAATGCATATGAAAAATAGAATACACAGTATGCATTATTGACACGGCATTAAATATTAATTTAACAGCATCAAGATGACACTAACTCCTTAACATAACCCGGCAGTGCAAAACAGGCGCAGTGAATATCCGCGTTGTAGTAATTAAACCCCATATCGACAACTCTGCCAGGATAAAAATCCTCCAGCGGGTCATATTTTTTGGAACAAAAGGCAAAGCTCCACAGTGCGCTGGGATAGGTCGGAATATGAGCCAGGTACATGCGCACGATGGGAAACACGCTTTTGAGGTTTCGATAAATCTTAGTGACGCTGTCCTGGTGGTACAGGGGCGATTCCGACTGGGGCACAAAGATGCCATCGTCATTTAGACAATCATAGACCGATTGATAAAAGGGTTTTTGGAATAGCACTTCCGCGGGACCAATGGGGTCCGAGGTATCGGCAAGGATGACATCGAATTTTTCATCGGTGTTGGCGACAAAAGCGGCGCCGTCGTCAATGACGACTCGAGACTTGGGGTGGTCGAAACCACCCACTTTGGGAAAGTATTGCTTGCACACCTCCACCACCTGTTTGTCGATCTCCACCATAGTGGCCTGTTGTACACCATCGTGTTTGGTTACCTCACGCAGGGCTCCGCCATCACCACCGCCAATGATTAGCACCTTTTCGGGCTTAGGATGCACATGGAGTGGCACATGGGACAACATCTCATGGTAGACGAATTCGTCTTTCTCGGTAATCATGATGGAGCCATACAGCACCAGGGCCCTGCCAAACTGTTCGGTGTCGATGACATCGATGCGCTGGAAGTCGGAGTATTCACTGTACAACACCCGGGACACCTTCAAGCTCAGGCCGACACGCTGGTGGTGCAACTCGGTGAACCACATATTCCAAAGGCTCTCCATGGACTCTTCTTTAACGATGTCGTTCATACCTTAACTCCAGATTAAGCGAGGGTTTGTTCTCGTATTGTTAGGGAAACTCTGATTACTTCCAATTCCGTCATTCCCGCGAAGGCGGGAATCCAGTAACCTATTGATTTTGCAGCTCTGGATTCCGGCTCTCCGCTTCGCTGCGGAATGACGAATCAATCAGAGCTTCCTTAGTTAATTTCCACCACTTTCGTCAGCGGTATACCATTAAACGTTGTCGCACTCGCATTAGTATAGGCACCCATATTTTCGGCAATGAGGATGTCACCAATCTCCATGGGCGGCAGGTATTCACCACTAGAGATGATGTCGAAGGAATCACAGGTGGGCCCGGCAAGAACACAGGGGCGCAACTCGCCCTCATTGAGGCTGGTGAACTGATAACTGGCGTGATCAAAAATACAGCCTGAGAAGGACCCATAGATACCATCATCCAGGTAATACCATACGATACCGTTGCGGGTTTCCTTGCCGATCACGCGGGTCACCAGTTGTGCCGCGGGACCCGAGATAAACCGTCCTGGCTCGGCAATGATCTTTGTGTTCGGAAAATACCGATCTAAGGCTGCAGCTATCGGTTTACAGAAGGCGTCGATAGGCATGGTATTGGCCTTATAGGGTATCGGAAAGCCACCTCCAATATCCAACACCTCCAATGGCAAACCCTGCAAAGCCATATGATTAAATATATTTTTACAAGCAGAGATGGTGTCGGCATAGGGTTGGGGGATTGAGGTTTGCGAACCGACATGAAAGCTCAAACCCGCTGGGTGCAAACCCAACTGAATGGCCTTCATAAGCAAAGGCTCGGCTGCGCTCACATGGCAACCGAACTTCTGTCCCAGATCCACCACACAATTCGGGTTGATGACATTGATACGAAGAATAACCCGCACACCCGGGCAGTCCCGAGCAATTTTCTCCAGCTCCAGATCATTGTCATAGAAGTAGGTAGCAACACCTTTTTCACTCAAGCGACCGATGGCGCCCATGGGCTTAATAGGGTTGGTATAAATAATACGTTCACTGGCAACACCGTACTTCAGCACCGCATCTAACTCCGCCTCTGAGGCGACATCAAAACCACTGCCGGCCTCCGCAAGGGCCTTGAGCACCGCCGGGTGGGGGTTGGATTTTACTGCGTAATAAAGGCCGACCCTGGACAAAAGGTCGGCAAGGATACGATAGCGCTGTTGAAGAGTATTGGTCGAAACCAACAGGAGTGGTGACCCGTGCTGGGCCACTAATTGTCTTGCATGATCCGGTGACAAAATCATCGCCTTACTCATCTATACAGACTTGCCACCACATGGGCACAAGCTGGGGCGTTACTCAAAAATGGGTTTACAAAGGAGCACGAAAGTTAGCCATTAGTCATGGTCTAATTATTGGCGGTCCGGCGTTGAGTCAACTTCGCGATATACGAAAAGAGCGACTTGGGTTGGCGCGCATAAAGCCGATCCAGGCGTAAACGATCACGCCCGTCAAAAAGTCTGTGCGCACCAAAATGCACTGCGCAAATGGTCCCGAATCCGGTGCCGGCTCCAATGAGAAACATAATAAGAATTTGATACTTGACCGCCTCCAGGGGAGGGCTGCCGGCAAGTATCTGGCCCGTCATCATACCCGGCAGGCTGACGATACCCGCAGCGGCCATGGCATTAATGATGGGAATCATGCCGACACGCATGCTATCCCGCCGAATTGGGCCCATCGCTTGCGCACCATTTTCGCCCAGAGACAAACGCGCCTCAATCATGTCGCGCTGTTGCCATGCGCCTTCTTTGAGTCGATCCAGGCCCAGGGCCACACCATTCATTGTGTTGCCCAACAACATGCCGAGCAAAGGCACCGCATACTGTGGTTCATACCAGGGGATGGGCTCAGAACTTGTTATCACCATCAATGCCAACACGGTGATGACAAAGGACGAAATGAACATGGACCCAGCGCCCAAGCCAAAGCCCCACCACCCCGAAAATCTACGCTGTTGGCGCACCATAACCTCACGCCCCGCCGCCAACAACATAACTAACGCCATAAGCGCCACCCAAGCCAGATGAACGTGGGAAAATAAAATTTTCAACACCCAACCGATCAACAGAAGTTGCACTGTAGTGCGTATGGCAGCTACGATGATGGTGTTGCTCATGCCCAGCGACATGCGTTGGCTTAAATATGCCAGCGCCAATATCAATAGTGCGGCAATAATAAGATCCACCGGTGTCAAATTGATCAGGTTCACACCGACACCTCCTTTTCGACCGTGAACTTACGCGCCCTTCTTTTCGTGGAGACACTTTTTTTCTTCGTCTTTGCTTTGGGTTTGGTGCTACTGGCCAGCTTAATCTCGCCGTCTTTTATCTGATAGTGCCGATCGGATACGCGTTTGATCTGTTTTGGATCGTGGCTCACCCACAGTACGGTCACGCCACGCTCACTACGAAATCGCTGAATGATGTTTTCTACTCGTTGGGTGCTGTCAGGATCCAAGGATGCGGTCGGTTCGTCGAGCAACAATACTTCCGGCTGACGGTTCAACGTCCGCAGCAGGGCCAGGCGCTGGCGCTCACCTTGGGATAGACTTTTAAACGGTCGGCTCAGCAGTGTCAGGTCCATGCCAAGCTCTTCCATATAACGAATACGCCGACCCGGAAAGTGGGCGCGGATACGCTCGTCCCACCAGGCGCTCTCAGCGGCTAGGTAGGCGACCCGCTTACGCCAATCCGGACCGCTGTAGTCCTCGCGAGCGCGTTCGTGCAAAAAAACCTGGCCTTGAGACAAATCCAGGTCGGCGATAGCACGCAGCAAGAGGGTCTTGCCGCAGCCAGAGGCGCCAGACAGGCAGACACACTCCCCGGTGGTCAACTCCAAATTCACTGGGGCCAGACCGTTATAGGCCTCACCACCGGCCTGAATGACGGTATTTTGTAACGATTTTATCCGTAAGGTGCTCAATTTGACTCCGCAATGGGAAAGGGCGGCTTACCGACAAGATTCTAGGCAGGCTTATCTTCGCCAACAGATTTATCTTGCCAGTGCGCTAATACGATACCAAGGCACCGGATTTTACCAAGGATGCACGGTGGACGATATACCGATTGATGGCGAGCTTGTTGGGGTTTCTGGACACCGTCACGCTGTGCTATAAAGCAGCATAGCCTTGGCTCAAGGAATTGGGGCCGATAGCGACCATATCATGGCTACAAATGGGACTGAAAATTGAGAAGAATAATTATCGCTTTTGTTGTACTCGTCACCATTACTGGCGCCTTGTCGGCCTTACCCTTTTGGATTGGCATTGAAGTCGAGAACACATATCAGCGTACTGGCCAGCGCCTAAACAATACGGCGCTGATTAGTTCTATAGACATAAATTTTAATCGGGGCTGGCTACATTCCACCGCAAACACACAGATCAAGATACGGGGTACCGACACCAGGGTGACCCTTGTCGACGACATTAGCCATGGGCCCATTCCCATCCGTAGGCTGTTGCAGGGCCGGTTTGACTTGACGCCAATCCTGGCGAGAGTGAGTAGCAGGATCAGCGCCAGAAATCGCGAGGGTGTCGATATCATTCCTGCATTTTCTGCACACACTGTAATTGACATTGACCGTAGTGGTAAGAGCCGGGTTTTTGCTGGGGCATTCAAAAGTTTTAGCCGCTCAAAAGATACGCTGGAGTCGGCCGGATTTGCGGGGACCATCCGTTTTCGACCGGGCCTGGAACGCATTATTGGTTCCTTTGCAATGCCCTCTCTGCGCCTCACGGGTGTAGCCACCGGCGTTGAAATGGAGGGACTGGAAACAAGCTTCGACTTTCATGATGGCATTTCGGGTTTCTCGGTAGGCGATGTGAGCGTCACTTCGCGCAAGCTTATTTATCGCGCCACACCACAAGATCCGTCTCCCTTGACCGCAACTGGTTTAGCCATTCATGCTGGTGCCCGAGACCGCTCTGATGGCGTGAATGCCACCCTGCAACTTGGCATCAAAAACTTTGTGGCAGGCCCCTCCCGGTTGGGTCCAGGCCTGATAAAGATCCAATTCAATAGACTGAATCCCGCCACCCTGGCAAGACTCAGGCGCCAACTGACTGAGCGCAAAAAAGCTACGGATAAAATCGCCAAAACAACGTTTTCTGGTCTGGACATCATTCGGGATCTAGGCCGTAAATCACCCCGGATTTCCATCAGCCACTTCTCGGTGGGAAGTGGTAGAGAAGAGGTACAAGGAAAAGGCACACTGATGGTGGAGGGTGATAAAATCAAACCCGATAGCGGATTGACAACTCTGCTCTATGCCGTCAACGCGAGCGTAACACTCAGCCTACCGCAATCTATCATACCATCCTTGGTCACAACTCAAGTTGAGTTTGAACTGGCCACCCTACAAGCCCTGGGGAAAATCCCGCCTCTGTCTGTTAAACAAACCAATAAAATTTTAACTGCTTCGGTGGCAGCCAGGACCCCGGGTTGGACAGAAAAACACTTTCTCGAACGTCGCGGCACTAACTATTTCATGGACCTAACATATAAAGAAGGCAGACTCGTTATAAACGGCCAAACTATCGACAGCAGCGTAGCGGCCATGTACCCCATACCTGATCGCTAAAATCTATCCCACCGATTATCAATGAGCCAACAAGCTACCTTGGTATTCACCCCTGGAGAGCCTGCAGGCATTGGCCCAGACCTGGCGGTCTTGCTTGCCCAACAGCCGTTGGACTGTAAGCTGGCGGTGGTTGCCGATCCTGAGCTACTCCAGAACCGCGCCCAACAACTCAACATAAAATTGACATTAACGGACTGGGAACAACAGACTCACACCCAGGGTAGGCTCGCAGTCGTGCCCATCCGCCTGGATGCCGCCGCCGTTTGCGGCAACCTCAACGCTGCCAATGCCGGTTACGTACTGAAAACCCTGGAGCGGGCCAGCGACGGCTGCATGGGTGAAGAATTCAACGCCCTGGTGACCGGCCCCGTCCAAAAGAGCCTCATCAACGATGCCGGTATAGCCTTTACCGGCCACACCGAATTTCTCGCCGAACGCACCCAAACACCACAGGTGGTCATGATGTTGACCGCCGGTGATTTTCGTGTGGCCTTAGTCACCACCCATATTGCAGTGAGTGACATCAGCCGCCACATCACCGCCAAACGCCTTGAGGCTGTGATTCGAGTCCTTCACGCCGACTTACGCCAGAAGTTTGGTATTGCCCAACCCCGTATTCTCGTATGCGGTCTCAACCCCCATGCCGGAGAGGGTGGGCACCTGGGGCACGAAGAAATAGACACCATTATCCCGGTACTCGAATCACTCCGAAGTGAAGGGCTCAACCTGATAGGCCCCTTGCCCGCAGACACCGCCTTCACGCCCAAGCAACTTGCTCATGTGGATACCGTTTTGGCCATGTATCACGACCAGGGTCTCCCGGTACTCAAACATGCCGGATTCGGGCGTGCGGTCAACATCACCCTGGGCCTGCCTTTTATTCGCACCTCTGTGGATCACGGCACCGCTCTTGATTTAGCAGGTAGCGGGAGTATTGATCCGGGCAGTCTCAAGGCCGCCATTGATACTGCACTGCAGATGGTCAAGACGTCTACAACTTAGATGCCCACAGCCTTTGGCTAAGACTCCTTATTATTTTGGTTTTATTTTCTTTGCGTCTTTGCGGCGCCGCTCTCGGCTTCCCTGCCTTCGCGGCATTTATACATCCCTGTATGTCATTCGCGGCAAATGAATAATTCAAAACACTTTCCCCGAAAACGCTTTGGTCAGCACTTTTTGCATGAGCAACATGTGGTGGACCGCATCATACGGTCACTGCACCCACGACCCGGTGAGCACATCGTAGAGATCGGGCCGGGCCTCGGCGCCCTGACCGGAGACCTGCTCGCTGTCACCGACACACTTCAGGCCATTGAGTTGGACCGTGATCTGGTGGTACAGCTCAAGGAACGGTTCGATGAGCCTGAACGCCTTATCATACACCAGGCCGATGCCCTCAAATTTGATTTCTGCAGCCTCTCACCTTCACCACAGAAAGTGAGGCTCATCGGCAACTTGCCCTACAACATTTCCACGCCGTTAATATTCCACGTATTAGAGCAATCCCATTGCATTCAGGACATGTATTTCATGCTCCAAAAAGAGGTCGTCGACCGCATGGCCGCACCACCGGGGGGCAAAGATTATGGGCGTCTCTCGGTGATGGTACAGTGGCGCTGTGAGGTGGAAAAATTATTTGAAGTGGGCCCGGGGGCCTTTACCCCACCGCCCAAGGTGCAGTCTGCGGTGGTTCGACTGGCTCCCTATGCCATCTCCCCGCTGGATGTAAACGACCCGAAAATCTTTTCGAGACTGGTCCAACAGGCCTTTTCCCAACGACGAAAATCCCTGCGCAACACCCTCAAGGGCATGCTATCTGCGCAAGACCTTGAGGCTGTGGGTATTGACCCCAGGGCCCGTGCCGAGACCTTGTCGGTTGAAGAATTCGCCCGACTCTCTAATATGGTTAAATAGGCTGGTAGTGACTATTAAATATCTGCGCACTCACTGCCCAAAAATCTATTCTGATATATTTGGAGAAGGATATGGCTACTGGGGCAAATAACTATCGCCACATTCTATTGGCCACCGATTTCGGCAACCATGCCGAAGCCATTGGCATTCGGGCGATCACCATGGCCAAACAACACGGTGCGCGGCTGGGTCTTATTCATGTTGTGGACTATGTCCCCACCGATCTGCCCAATGACCTTATTGAACTGCCCCAGCTTAAAATTGAAGACCATTTAGTAGACAGCGCCCACAAACGGTTAGAAGAGTTTGCATCCCTGGTCAACGCAGACTACGCCGACATGTGGGTAGAGATCGGGTCTACCCGGCACGAGATATTGCGGATCGCTGAGGAAGAAGACGTCGATTTAATCATTTTAGGCAGCCACGGTCGATCCGGGCTTGCCCTGTTATTGGGCTCTACAGCCAATGGTGTATTGCACGGTGCGCCTTGCGATGTGCTGGCAGTGAGAGTCAAAGAATAATCAACCCGGATTCTACGGTGTCCTAAAGACATACACTGAATAAACTGGAGTGCGCTAGATGGAACAAATATTCACCTTAGACAATCTGGTCACCCTGATCCTGTTGACCTTGCTACAAGCCGTGCTCGGCTTCGACAACCTGCTCTACATCGTGCTGGAGTCCAAGCGCGCACCAGAGAATAAGCGTCAAATGGTCAGGCGTCTGGGCATCGGCTTGGCAGTGATATTTCGTATTATATTGCTATTTGTACTGGTTGAGGCCATTAGCACCTTCCAGGACGTCTTGTTTGCTATCCAGCTTACAAATTTTGTCGAAGGCACATTCAATCTACATAGCCTGATCGTACTCGTGGGTGGCGTATTTATCATCTATACTGCCACCAAGGAAATTTTTCACATGATGGGGGTGAATGATCTGGAGCATGAGACGCGGTCGCCCATGTCTGTCACCACCATTGTGTTCTGGATGGTGGCCGTCAATCTGGTATTTTCCTTTGACTCCATGCTCAGCGCGATTGCGCTCAGCGATGTGTTCTGGATCATGGCCACCGCCATCCTCATCGGTGGCGTACTCATGATCTGGCTGGCCGACGGTGTTGCAACATTTCTAGAAAGAAATCGCATGTACGAAGTCATGGGCTTGTTCATACTTTTCGTGGTCGGCATCATGCTGCTGTCCGAGGGCGCCCACTTGGCCGATCTACATCTGTTCGGACAAAAAATTACCCCAATGAGCAAAGCGACTTTTTATTTTGTAATCGGCGTATTGGTGATATCGGATATTGTTCAGAATCGCTATCACAAGCGATTACAGAAAATGAATGAAGTTTAATGAATAAGAACTGTCATTCTATGCCCAATTTGAACCGGCTTTCGGCCACCATTGCTGCCGCGACCATCGCACTCGGCAGTGCCAGTACCGCAGAAGCGGCCAACTGGTTCAAGCTGCGCGGCACCGAGCCGGACGCGACAACCCATACCCAGCAGCTAAGGGATTCTTTGCAACCCGCGTCCGTTAATTGCGATGCTGATTCAATCTCCGGAGCTGTGGACAAGACGGCACCCCTGAATAGCACATTGCCGGTCCCGAACACAGTTCCGCCGCAGCACGCTGAAAATGTAAGCTGTACGCCGGGGTCAGAGCCGTGGCTCTGACCCCGGCTTTATTCTGAGGCGGAACGTGCAGAATTAGCGCATGACCTGATAGCCACCTTGGATGAGCCTAGAGAGAGCGGTGTTGAGGATGCATGGGAGCGTGAGATATTACGCCGGATTTCTCTGATTGATTTAGGGCAGGCAAAACTACTTGACCGCGAGGAACTTAGGCAAAAAATGCGAGCGCGATACAAGGACCAGTAATGAGGAAAGTAAGGATACTCCAGGAAGCAGCTGAAGAAGCGATAGCAGCGGCAGACTGGTATGACAAGGAGCGTGAAGGTCTTGGAAAAGAATTTGCCAGTGCTGTAGAAATTGCTATAGACCTGATAGAAGAAGATATACTCCCACTCTCTCCAATGCCGGGCAAATCTGGCACCATAGGCGTAAAGCGACTGATACTCAAACGGTTCCCGTATGACCTAGTTATCATCAAAGGTAAATTTGCAACAGTAGTCATCGCTATTGCTCATCATTCCAGGAAACCTGGTTATTGGCGAGAACGCCTTAGCCCCTATTGAACCGGCACCCATTAGCGCTCCTGCCACATACTTGAGGTGTGGATCGCCAAAGGTCGCGTAGGGTGGGTCAAGCACAGCGAACCCACCGCGTAACGGAACGCTTGAGGTGATTGGCGGAACCGCTTTGCTTGTTCCACCCTACCTAATGTTCCCCGAAGACTCGCGAGGACTATGAACTCATGAGGTGTTCGGGGAAAAGAAAAACAACAAACTTCCGTGCTCCTGCGGGATTTGCCCTGGCTCCTCTCCCGTCTGCTACTCAGCAGGTCTGAGTTTTCTTGCCACGTCTTGATCCATGCACTCTTGAACTCGAAAGTGCCTCTAAAGTTCAATCTATTGGTGAGCCAAATCTATAAGCCTCGACTCTACGCAGCGGCCAGTTCGACTCTGACCCGGTAGCCTAGTGCTTGAGCCGCACGGCTCAGCGTGTCAATGGTCAGGCCGGTGTCGGTCTCGTTCAGCAGGCGATCAAGCGTGGAGCGGCTGGTATGCATCCGCTTGGCCAGCGCCGTCTTGGTCAAGCCTTGAGCCTTCATGGCCTCCTGTAGCTGCCAGGCGATCACACGCTTGATCGCACGTGCCGATACCTCTTCGAGAACCCCATCTTCGGACCGGACGTCGTCCAGCGTACCGCCAATATGATCATGGTACTTAGCCATGATGAACCTCCTTCGCACGACGTAGACCCCGTTTCAAATCAACCGTGGGGATCTTGCCGGACTTCTTGATGAAGCCATGCAAAAGCACCATGGACGGACCGGCCGTCGTGAACAACACGCGAGCAATCCCCACGTCGATCGTACTTCGAACTTCCCACAGTCCAAGTGCCATTTTCCGCACCCACGGCATGCCCAATGGCCAGCCGAACTGAACGGTCTTGATGTCCTCACCGATGGCTTTGCGTGCTTTCGATGAAAGAGCCTTCAGCCAGTCGCGAACCGGTTCGCGTCCTTGAGCCGTGGCATAGAAGCGAACTTCGAGGACGAAAGGAAGTGGTAGCACGTTGCCAGTGTATCTTTTTCGGTACACTCATGCAACCTCGGCTACGCCGCGGCGCTATAACGAAACGCTCAGGGGGATTGGTGGAACCGCTGCGCTTGTTCCACCCTAC